>ERZ1031885.17-NODE-17-length-95258-cov-25.613678_pt1 | contig 95258 bp, 108 predicted proteins | sample MGYA00518168_ERZ1031885 | MGnify/ENA primary metagenome ERZ1031885 (study PRJEB33719, sample SAMN04261269) | wastewater metagenome | biome: rural village; feature: human; material: feces | host: Homo sapiens | place: El Salvador | collected 2014-01-14 ...
TTGCACGGCTTGCCGTAATTCCGAGAACCAGCAGCATGATGACGGTCGCAAGAATGCGAACGAGGATGATGCGGTTAATGGCGAACGGCGTGCCCTGAAAAACGAACGGATCGGGAAGGAAGTCATCGACACTGGGCATCTCGGGACCATCAGCGATGGTCAGCATGCCTTTTCCCAATGCACCAATCATTCACGCCTCCTGCTCTTGTGTCAGCTGTTAGTTTAACCCAACAACCGAGTCGAATGTGACGTTCTGGTTACTTAACCAAAGCGTACTTCGAAGTATGCATCGACGCGACCGGAGCCCCGTGCGACGCATTCGACTCCGAATGGCTGGATAGGATTATTAGCCCGTGTCTAGACAACGTCCACACACTTGGGGTTTTCCTTACGGCCATTTGGTTTTTCCGGCGTTTCGCTTCAAGCTGGACTAACTAGACACGGCTCTGTGATTCGTCGGATAGTCGACGTTATCCAGCATACCGCATGTTGTCGGTAAAACGTTTCACTATGTCTATCGAGTGTCAGAAAATCTTTAAACTGATTCAGCTCAACACCGATAAATCGCAGACGAATGCGATTGATACAAACAAAAAGATGCACACAATCACGCGATTCGCGTCACGCGAATTATCACATATTCAACGCATCGATGGCTTCCGCAATACTACGAAAAGGACGTTGGATTCAGCCGTGGATCACACCGTAGCCGTCGCGCACGAACGGCGCGAACGCATCAACACGCGGCGAACCCGGCTGATGACGAATCGAACGATCCGTACCAAGACGCTTCTGCGCACGAAGTTGCGGAACCTCGCTCAAATCGTATGGCGTAGTCTGATACACCCAATTCAGCCAATTACGCCATAACAGATTCGCGTGGGCGCGCCACGCGAACACCGGCTCAAGCTGCGAATCGTCATGCGGAAAGTAGTTTTCGGGGAACGGCACGTTCGTCATCCCCTTCTTCATATCGCGCTCATACTCCTCGGCCAAGGTGTACTTGCCGTACTCCCAATGGCCAAGCGCGAACACCTCCGAAAAATCGCGGGTGGCGATCAGACCAGGACCGGATTTTGGACCCCACGTAAGCACCTGCAATTCGGGATTGCGGGCGACATCACCTTCGTTCACCCCCGCAAGGCGAGAATGCGGCTGCAGGCAGATCTCGTCGAAACCGTTCGTCAGGAAGCAGTATTCATCCTGCAAATACTGTGGAAACACACCGAAAATCTTCTCCGGAAGATTCTCTTTACGCACGTTATAGCGGTAATTGAGCGCACCCATCGCACCCCAGCACAAATACATGGTGGAGAACACATGCGTGGAAGCCCAGTCGAGAATCTTCTTGAACTCATCCCAATAATCGACCTGCTCGAAATCAAGATGCTCGACGGGAGCACCCGTCACCACGAAGCCGTCGTAATAATTGTCTTGGAACGCGTCGAGGTTTTCATAAAACTTTACTAAATGGTCGGCGCTCACATGCGTACCCTCATGCGTGGAGGTCTTCATGAAATCGATCTCCACCTGCAGCGGACTCTTCGAGATCAGGCGCAGCAGCTGTGTTTCCGTTTCAACCTTCTTCGGCATGAGATTCAAGATCACCAGCTTGAGCGGGCGCACACGCTGACGCTCCGCTTCAGGCTTTTCGAGCGCGAAAATGCGCTCGGAGTCGAGAATGTCTCTGGCCGGAAGGCCGCTGGGAATCTTGATAGGCATGCTTCTATTATGGTGCGGAGTCGGATATGGCGCACTCCCCTGCGCCGGCGATCGGTCGAAACGGGTATAGGAAAAATGGATAACGCGCTATTTGTGACGCTATTTCACACGGCCGAACGAGCACGACACGCCGATTTGACATATTTGGAAGTAATCGTAAAGTTAATAGAGCTGTCTTGAAGACAAGCCGACGCGGGGTGGAGCAGCTCGGTAGCTCGCTGGGCTCATAACCCAGAGGTCACAGGTTCAAATCCTGTCCCCGCTACGAATCGCGGGAGGCCGTCACGAATTCATCGTGGCGGCTTTTTGTTTCCCAGCAGCATTATTGCCGATTGGACGATGATGTCCCGTGAAAAAACAACATCCAGCCCCACTCTGGGCAGAATCTATCAACATGTGGCTCGACTCACTGAAGGCGGCGGGCTACTCCCCCAACACGCTCAACACACGGCGCTGCCAGATGAGCGCGCTGTCGCGGGCGCTCGAAGGCGATCCGAGGGACGTGGAGGGCGACGACCTGCTCGCCCACTTCGCCGGCAAGGAATGGAAGCCGGAGACGCGCAAGGGCGCGAAGAACGCCTGCGTCAGCTATTTCCGATGGCTCCGTGTCAGCGGTCGCGCCGACAGCGACCCGAGCGAGTTCCTGCCGACCGTCAAGCGACCAGAGCCGCATCCCCGCCCGTGCCCCGATGTGGTCATCCTCGCCGCCCTGAGCAAGGCCACGGAAGGCGAACGGCTCATGCTTCGGCTGGGCGCGGAGTGTGGGTTGCGGCGTTTCGAGATCGCGAAGGTGCACAGCCGCGACGTCATGCGCGACCTCGTGGGCTGGAGCCTCGCGGTCGTGGGCAAGGGCGACAAGCAGCGCATCGTGCCGATCGGCGACGACCTCGCCCTGCTGATCCGGTCCGCCCACGGCTACTGTTTCCCAGGACGGTGGAGCGGGCACGTCGAGTCGAGCTACATCGGCCGGCACCTGAGCGACCTGCTTGGCGACGGATGGACGGCCCACAGCCTGCGCCACAGGTACGCGACCACGACCTACGCCGCCATGCACGACCTGCTGCTCGTCTCCAAGCTCTTGGGACACGCATCGGTCGAGACCACGCAGCGCTATATCGCCATGCCCGACGAACGGCTGCGCGCCGCCGTCGCGGCCACACGCCTCGCCGCGTGATGTTGTATTGATGTCATATTGATGTATAATAGATGTTATTAGGAGGTTTGATGGAGTTTGAATACGATCCGGCGAAGAGCGCGAAGAACCTCGCCAAGCACGGCATCGACTTCGAGGCGGCCCAGCGCATGTGGGACAACTCGAAGACGGTTACGCTGACCGCTCCGAACCCCGGAAACGACGACGTGCGTTACATCGTGCTCGGCATGATCGACGGCAAGCACTGGACGGCGATCACGACCAAGCGCGGCAAGCGCATACGCATCATATCCGTGCGCCGATCACGCAAGAACGAGGAGGCATACTATGACAGCCAAGAATGAGGTTAACGCCAAGGCGATCACCAGCGACCAGCTTGAGAAGATGTTCGACAACGGCGACGACATCCTCGACTACGTCGATCTCGACAATCCCGTGGTCGAGCATCATCCCCCGCTGGAGAAGCGGATCACGCTGACGATGCCCGCGTGGATGGTCAGCGAACTGGACGAGGAAGCCGCCGATCTGGCGATCAGCCGCAACGCCGTCGTCAACACATGGATCGCCGACCGGCTGCGCACCATGCGACGCCGCGAGGTCGTCCACGCCTGACACATATACGACGAAAAGCCCCCGAACCATACCGTGAGTGCGGTAGGTTCGGGGGCTTCTTGTTATTCGGCCTTGGATGCCTTGGCCTTGAGGGTGCTTGCGCCGATGACGACGCCGATGGTCAGGGCGACGGCGTTGATGGTCGTCGCGGCCGGATCGGCCCACGTCCAGCCCCATACGGGGCCGAGCGTCTGCACGAGCACGCCGATGGCCGGCAGCACGATCAGCGCGAGCCATTTGAGCACGTCATAGGCTCGGTTCGGCAGCAGCCAATCGGGCACGGTCGGCCCCGTGCCGGCGGTCTTGGGTTCGGTGTTTTCGTCGGTCATATTGTCCTCGATTCTGTGATTTGAAACCTAGGAACCTCGCCCGGTGTCTGGTTCAAGGTTCCTAGGTCGGGTTCGGGTCGGCGCTCAGTAGTGCAGCACTTCGCCGGGGTAGATCACGTTGGGGTTGCCGCTGCGATACCCGGTGAGCTGCGTGTAGCTGATGCCGAGGCGTGCCGCGATGCCGCTGAGCGTGTCGCCCGCGCGGACGGTCACGGTACGGGTTGCCGGCGGCGCGTTGCTGCCGGTGGCGACGCTGCCGCCGCCGTTGTAGGTGACGACCTGACCGGGGTAGATCAGGTTGAGGTTGCCGCTGGGCACGCTCCACCTGGACAGCGGCCACAGGCCGGTGCGCGAGGCGATGCCGCTCATGGTGTCGCCAGAGCGGACTGTCACGCGGGTCGTGTTGGCCTGCGTGGTCTGCGGCGGCGCTACGGTCGCGACACCGGCGAGGCGTTGGTTGACGATCGCCATTACCCTGTCGTAGTTCGCGCCGAGCGCGTCGCGCCGCTGCTGGCCGTTGCCGTAGTCGCCACGGATCGTGGCGGTGGCGAGGGCCTGTAGGTCGACGGTCTGGGTCGGTGGCCTCTCGGCCTGCGGCGGCGTGGCCGGCTTGGCTGCGCCGGCGGGGTTGGCGTAGGCCTGCCACTGGCTTGCGTCGCCTCTGAAGTAGTTGAGGTCGAGCGGCCCGTTGTAGCCGTTGACCCAGCCGTTGGAGGTGTACTGGCGCATGGCTTCGCCGTAGATCGCGTAGTTCCATGGGCGGCTCTGGTAGCCGGTGGGCGCGTTGCTGGCGTACTGGGCGACCCATAGGCCGCAGTTGGCGCGCACGTCGGATGGGATTTGGTTGAGGGCGCTGGCCTGCACGTACACAATCGGCCATATGCCGGTGAGCGTGTGGACGCGCTGCGCGAACCGGCGCACCCAGTCGCTGTTGCCCCACTGGGCGTTCTGATAACTTTCCCAGTCGAGTACGAGGACGGCCCTGCCGATGTAGTCGCGTGCCCGGCCGACGAAGTAGTCGGCCTCGCTCGCGGCGTTGTTGCCGCCGGCGTAATGGTACAGGCCGAGGCTCTTGCCCCGGTCCGTCACGCACCTGGCCTGCGTGCGCCAGCTCCCGTTCTCGAAGCCGACGCCCTGGCTGACCTTGACGACGGCGAAGTCGTACTGCGCGGTGCAGGTCACGTTCGAGGCCTGCCAGCCGGACACGTCGATGCCGACCATGTCGGCCATGGCGATGGCCGGCGTGGCGGCGAGCAGCATTGCCACGAATGCCGCGATGAGGGCCTGTAGCGGCTTGCTTTTGTTCTTGAATCTGCCCAAAATTCGGTTCCTTCCTGTGTGTTGGGTGGGCATGAAAATAGCCCCCGCCGGGATCGGCGAGGGCTAAGCCTGTGGTTTTCTCGGGGCGATCGGCGCGTCCTGTATGTCCTGATTGACTTGGGTGCCGTGCCCGTTGCCGCCGAGGCTGTGGTAGCTGTCGTAGACGAGCTGCGCGGTCCGTTTGGCGGCGTTGTCGGCGATGCCGTCGTCGGCGACCATTTCGCGCTGCATCTGTTCCAGCTTGCACAGCAGGAGCACGCGCACGCCGGCCTGCATGGCGTCGGCCCTTCGTCGGTAGCCGCGCCACCATCCGAGCACGTACCCGCCCAGGGCGGTGACGATGCCGGTGACGGCCCAGACGGTGAGCTGCTGGGCTATGGGGTTCACTCTCCGCTCCCCTCGTCGAGGCCGGCGATGTATGCCCGTACGGCTTCGCGGCCCGCTTCGGGCACGTCGTCGATGGTCTTGCGGCCGGCGATGACGAGGCGCGCGTAGACGCGGATCATGGCTTTGCTCATGCTTCACCTCCCGCGAGAAGCTGGTAGATTTCGGCCAGAGCCTCGTCCTGATCGAGACTGGACGCCTCCAAGTCGCCGAGACGCCGGCTGTCCGATTTGGACGCCTGCAAACAGTCGAGCCAAATGCTGTCGGCCTGCTCGATGGCCTCCTGTTCGGTCAGGTCACGCACGGTATAGGCTTCGTCGGCGGTGTATTCCGTCCACGTGGTATCGCCGTCCTCGTGCACGACGGTGGCGATGTTGCGGCGGATGCGGATGTCCGCGAGGCCGTCGCCGCGCGGGTAGTAGCTGACCTCTTCGAGGGGTTCGGGGCTGGATACCGTCTGGAGCATGGTGGTGCCTTCCTGTGTGTGATGGGCGTCGCGCTGAGGTATCGGGTCGCGCGGCGCATGGTTGAATCGATGCGGTGCCTGCGGCGGTATTGGATGCTGTCGCTGTTGCGCAGGTATCCGTAGTAGGAGCAGCAGCGCCGCGCCATGTACTCGTTCATCGGCCGGCGGGCCGCGCGGTTGAACGTTCGGCGGGCGCGGAGGAACACGCCGCTGCGGATGTTGACGCGGCCGTGGGGTCGGAACGTGTAGCCCACCATGTCGATGGGTTCGAGGTCGAGGCGTTTGCAGTTCCATTCCTCGTGCACGTCGAGTCCGAGCCGGTCTTTGAGGTAACGAACGATGCGGCGTGCGGCGATCTTCAAATCTCGTTTGGAGGTGCCGATGAGCAGCAGGTCGTCCATGTACCACAGTTGGTGCGTGATGAGCCGGCGGCGGGTGATCTCGCCGGTGCGCCGGCTGGTGCGTTCGATGGTCATGGCCGGCGATTCGATCCAGTGGTAGGCGTGGCTCAGGTAGTAGTTGGCGAGCCATTGGCTCAGGTAGCTGCCGATGTTGAGGCCGTTGTCGCCTTGGTACCGGTCGATGAGGTGGAACACGAGGCGCAATAGGATCGGGTCGCCGACGTCGCGCGTGAGCATCGCCTTCAGGGTGGTGCGGTCGATGCTGGGATAGTATTTGCGCACGTCGAGCTTCACGAACCATTTCGAGCTGCGTTCGCGTGTCCATCGTTTGATCGCGCGGCGGGCGTCGATGGTGCCGCGATTGGGGATGCTGGCGGTCTGCCATCGTCCCACCTTCGCGTCGAACAATGGCTGGAGGGCCATGACGGCCACATGGTCGTAGATTTGGTGGCGTACCGATTCGCGGCCGATGACGCGATGCTTGTTGCTGATCGGTTCGATGCGGTTGAAGTACGTGATCCGGGTGTCGCGGTATCGGCCTTCGCGTATCTCGTCGGCGATCCGCATGGCGAGCCGGTCGAGGTCGGGGTGGGTTTCGAGGAAGCGGGTCACGTCGCGGCGGGATCGTTTGCCCTTGAGGTAGTGGTCGATCGCCCTGCGGACGAACATGGGCGTGGCGCATCGGGTGTGCTTGCAATGGGTTTTCAGAGCGTTTCCTATCTGGACTATGCCGGCTGCCGACGGTGCTGGATGGGTTCGGGTCTACTGGCCGGGTGCTCGGTTTGATTTTCGGCTGGGCCGTGGCTTGCCCTCTCACTGGGTGTGGAGGGTAGTTGTGGCGTAATGATCGTGTTGACAGGATTGACCGGATATGCGGCCCCCGATGTTCCACCTGCGGTTCGCGAGGTCGTTCCTGAGGTTCGCGGCGAAAGCGCCGTACTGCACCCCATCCCTGAGGTTGCCGAAGCGCTGCACCACGCACGGACGTCGGAGGCGTACCGCCACAAATCCCAAAAGGCTGCGAAACGTCATGAGGGGGCTTTCGCCCCCTCGCTGCGCTTCACCCCCATCGCACTGCGGCTACGCCTTCGTGCGACCGAGCGCAGAAAGGCGGCCCCCGACGTCCCACCCGCGGTACGCGAGGTCGTACCCGAGGTCCGCGGCGAAAGCGCCGCACCGCACCCCACCCCAGAGGTTGCCGAAGCGCAGCACCTGACGGAGGCCTTGGGATGTGAGCGGGTTGGCCCCGATGCCGTCGCACATGCCGGTGGTGCTCGTCGCGCCAAGTCCCGTGGGGATGATTACGCCATTGGACAGAGTGAAGTCCTCGGCGTATCGCCATGAGTTGTCCGTGGTCTTGTCGCGTGGTGTGAATTCGCCGATTTTGGTGTAGTTCGCCGTCGATGTCTTGCTGGCCTTGGTGATGTCGAACACGCGGTAGATGTCGAGTCGGCCCTTGTCGTCGCTTTCCTTGACGGCGTTGACGATGAGGTCGGCGTCGCTCTCGTAGATGCCGTTGAATAGTTCGATGCCTTGCAGCCGGATGGGCTGGTGGTTGGCGGCGAACGCGGCGGATGGGCGGCCGTCGGTGCCGAGCAGCTTGTCGGTGGCCCCGGTCTTCCACGGCATGCTGCTGACGAAGCATGCGGTGGTCGTGGTGATGGCGTCGCCGTCGAGGTTGAGGGCGGTGTTGTTGGCGTCGAGGTTGGTCTTGCTCAGGATGGTGCGGGCGCGGGAGGCGCTGTAGTTGCCGGCGTTGTTGCGTTCCTTGTCGGTGCCGACATTGACGGTGCTGCCGATGTCGAAGCTGCCGGCGTCTCTGGTGGCGATGATGACGCGCTTGACGCCGGTTTCGGCCTTGGTGACGGCGGTCTGCGGCGTGTACTGCCAGCAGCCGCCGAGCACGTCCGAGTTTTTGGTGGCGTATTTGAGCATGAGCATGAGCTGGACATAGAAGGTGTCGCCGGCGCAGCGGCCGGCGTAGCCCTGGCCCTTTTTGAGCGCGTAGTCGATGGCCCGGTTCTGCGAGCCGAATTCGCGGTCAATCTCGACGCCGCTGACGGACAGCGGCCGCAGGCTTGAGTCGAGCGAGGCGGCGTATTTGGCGAACAGCAGGCAGGGGCGTTTCGAGCCGTCTGGCAACAGCACGCCGGGCAATGGTGTGTAGCCGTCGTATTGGGTGTCGCTGTAGAGGAATTCGTTGTGGGTGCTCGTGGCTTCGAGCTTGTAGTATCCGGGGCATGTCATGACGTACACGTCGCCGTTGCTGCCGTCGCGTCTGAAGCGGGTGTCGATGCCGTCGATGGCGGTGACGTGGGGCACGCCGTCGTCGTCCACGGTGGCGTTCACGTCCCACACGCGGAAGGCGTTCAGGGGCGCGTAGTCGTCGCGGCCGGCCTTGTCGTTGGTACTGATCTCGATGGCCAGGTTGGCGTTGTCTCGGGTCTTCACGCCCGTCGGCGTGTTGCTGTACGTGTATTTGGGGAACTTCACGCCGTACACCTTGCCGTCCTTGTGGGCGGCGAAGTAGCTGGCGATGTTGCCGTATTCGCCCTTGGTGCCGTCGTACTCGAAGCGCACGCCCTTGGCGGCGTTGGCGTGCACCTTGGCGATGAGCTGGGCGGTGTCGGCGAGGGTCATGACCTTCTGCGTGTTCGCCACGATGAATCCTTCCTGTTTATCGGTTGATGATGTCGAGCGCCCAGTCGATGTCGGACTGGGTGAGCGGCGGGATCGTTTCGGCGTCGGACAATGCCGGCGCGATCACGCTGTCGTACTGGGCGTCTATGTCGGCTTGGGTCGCGAAGACCACGCCGGCGGCCGCGCTGGCGGCGATCTTGGCCTTGCAGTCGTCGGAGAGCTGCCGGTATTCGATCACGCTGGTGCGTGCCGCGTCTGCGGCGTCCTTGGCTTCGCCGGCCGCGCTGACGGCCTTGTTGATGGCCGTGGTCGCGTCGTCTATGAGCTTGTCGAGCACGCCCATCTGATCCTGCGCGTCGGGCGCGGTCGCGTCGAACACGGCTCGTTCGACGATGCCGTGAAAGTTGCGCGAACAAGTCTTCGTGCCGTTGACGCTGACCTCGATGCCCATGAGGATCGCGCCGGCGCGCTGCAACGCCTTGCGCGGCACGGCGACGCGGTACGTGGCCGTGGTGGTGCCGAACACTGCCGGCATGCTCACGCGGTCGCCCAGCCCGCTGCCGGGCGCGGTGTTGTAGGCGAGCGCGCAGGTGATTCCGTCGGTGCTGGTGATGGGGGTGCCGTTGTCGGTGAGTTCGACGGTGATGGTGCGGCCGTTGTTGTCGCCGGCGTTGAGGCGTATGTCTGCGATGTAGCCGTTGGCTAGGTCGAGTTGGATGGGTTCGCCTGTGGCTTCGCGGAAGCTGTCAAGCGTTGCCATTGTCGTCCTTGTTGAGTTGGTCGGTGAGTCGTTGGTTTTCCTTGGCGAGTATGTCGATCTGGGCTTGCAGTGCGGCGATCTGTATGGTGCTGTCGGCGATCATTTCGCGGAGTTTGCCGATCATGGCCGGGTAGAGGTTTTTGTTGTCCATCAGTCGTGTTCCTTTCCGTTGTCGGTGCGGGTGAGTGAGTCGATGAATCGGTCGGTTGCGTTGGCGATGTCGTCGGCGTGGTCTGCGAGGAGGTTGCCGAGTTCCGTTGATTCGACGCCGTCCGGCAGCGCGATGGTCGTCGGGGTGTCCGTTTCGTCGGCGGATGCGATGGTTGTGGCGGCGGATGGTAGGGGTGGGAGGCCGAGTAGTCCGCGCGTTTTGTTGCGGCCGGCGGTGAGCTGATCGTCGGGTGTGTTGTCGGCGAGCGCTGTGGTGGTGTGAGCGTTGATGACGTTTTCGATGGCGTTGTAGGCGCTTGTCCATGCGGTTTCGCCGGTGTCGGGGTCGGGGTCTGGTTCGCCGTTGCTGCGGACGTGGAGGATGGCGGCTACGGCTTCGGTGTCGGTTTCGATGCCGAGGAGTATGCGCCATGACGCGATCGCGGCGAGCGGTATGGCGTCGTGGCGCATGTAGGGTGTGGGTGGGGTGGTGGCGATGGTCGTCATTCCGTCGGTGACTTCGGCTGGCGGGGTGGTGTCGGCAGTGGTGAGGGGTCGGTCTATGAGGAGGGTGGGTTGGCCGTTGATGGTGGTGATTTGCATGGTGTCTCCTATTTTTTGAGGAATCCGATGGTGTTGAGGTAGTAGGTTTTGGTGCCGTTGAATAGGTTGCTGTTGTTTACGTTGATGGAGAGGTTGGAGACGACGCCGGTGCTGGTGTTGTAGTTCCAGTGTGAGGTGACGTTGGTTACGACCTGCGCCGGCCCGGTGGATACCCATATGAGCCAGCCGCTTGCCGTGCAGTCGGATACGGTGCTCCATATCAGCGCCCAGTCGTCGCCTCGGTGGTCGACGGTGGCGACCGCCTTGTAGGAACCGTATTTCGCGGGTGCGGCGGGCGTGAAGGTAAATTGGCTGTATTGCATGGCGGCGATGCGTACGTTTTCCCACCAGGCTCCCTGGAAGGTGGATCGGCCGGTGAGGCCGCCGAGGTAGCCGCCGAGATGCAGGTATCCGCTGTTGATGTCGGCTTGGATTCCGACCAGGCCATTGGGGTCTCGCGCGGCGAGCGTGGCGGTCGTGCCCCCGGTCTTGGGAGACCACAGACTTAGGTAGGCACGCCTACTGCTGGGATCGGTCGAGTCATAGTCATTTTCTGCGGCGAGAAACACGGTGCCGCCCTTGGTGGTGTTGTCGTCGGCCTTGCGTTCGCCGATTCTGGCGAACGCGCCGGGGTCGTGCTCCGCGCGGCGGCCGCCGTTGAACGTGAGCGCGCTGACTTCGCCCTCCTGCTGCGTGGTGGACTCGACCGCGATGTACGGGTGCTGGTACGAGCCGGTGCCGTGGAAGAACTGGATGCCCGCGCCTTCTAAGGAGTCCGTGCCGGAGATTTCGGTCTGTTTGAAACTCGGGCTGATTTGCACCCTGTTGCCGGTTCGGGCGGTTCGGAAGGTGCCTGTCAGGAGGTTGTTGGCACCGTTCCCGTCGAGGTGGACGGTTTCGTTGCCGTTGGCGTCGGTCATGGCGAACTGGCCGGTGTCGAGGTTCCAGTAGGAGCGCTTGCCGGTGATGACGCCGGTCCTCATATAGGTGGCGTTGATGTACAGCAGGCCGTTGGACAGGTAGAGGCCTTGTTTTTGGCCGTTGTTGGTGAGCTTGTTGAAGATGTAGGTCTGGGTGAGTTCTCCTTCGAAGGTGTCCACGTAGCTGCGGGCGGCGGTCTCGTCGGTGCATTGCAGGCCCGTCCAGTACCAGTCGGCGTCGGATGCGGCGGCGACGTTGCGATCGACCTGCATCCACAGGCGTGCGGTCTTGGCGTTGGATGGCACGGTGTAGCTGCCGGACACGTATGTCCAGCCGCTCGCGTCGGCGGCGGCTCTGGCGATGGTCTGCCAATGGTTGCCGTTGCCGGTGTCCGTCCAGATGATGCCGAAGCTGCTGGTGGCGCTGCCGGCCTTGCGGTACGCCCAGCCGGACAGGCGGAACGTGTGGCCCCGGAACGAGTCCAATGCCCAGCCGAAGTACGTGTCGCGCACGTTGCCCAAGCGGATCGCGCTCGTGATGCCTTCCGGGTGTGCTGCCGGCATGGTCTTCGTGAGTTTGGCGGCTCCGAGCCTGTCGAGGTCGTGGTCTGGGTTGCCGTTCGGGTTGCGCACGAGGTTCGACCCGTAGGCCATGATCGTTTCCGCGTAGGTCTTCGCGCCGGACAGGGCCGTGTCGGCCTTGGCGGTCGCGTCGTTTCTCGCGCTGTTGAGCGTGTTGGTTCCGACGCTGTCGGCGTAGGCTTTGGCGGCGGTCTGCGCGTCGGTGGCGAGCTTCTGGACTTGGGTCTGGGTGGCGAGGCTGGATGCCTTGTTGCCGTTGATGGTCGAATTGGCGCTGAGGCTGAATTCGCCGGTGTCCATATCCCAGTAGTTCAGGCCCTTTTTGTCGGTGAGCCGGCCGGCCTTGACGAGCGCCGCATCCAATACGCCGGTCTTCATATACGTGGCGTTCAGATACAGCAGTCCGCCGGACAGGTAGATGCCCTGCGTCTTGCCGTTGTTCGTGAGCCGGTCGAAAACGCTGCGCTGGCCCAGTGACTCGTCGAGCGCGTCCACATAGGCCTGCGCTGCGGCCTTCGCGGCATCGCTGTCCGATTTGGACTGCGCCTTGGCTGCCGTTTCGGCCTCGCTGGCCTTTGCCTCGGCGTACTTCTTCGCCTCCGCGAGCTTGGCCGTGTCGGCGGCGTCGGCCTGACGCTTGGCCTCGGTGATCGCCGCCTGCTTGGCTTGGTCGGTGTACGAGTTCGCGTCGGACACCGCGCCGTCGGCGTACTGCTGAACGGTTTTGCCGCCGACGGCGGTGCGGGCGGACAGGCTGAATTCGCCGGTGTCCATATCCCAAAAATTGAGGCCTGCTGCGTCAGAGAGTCGGCCGGTGAACACGGTGTCGGCGAAGATGCCTTTGCCGTTGGCGAGGCTGCGGAAGTCCCAGTCCCCGTTCGGTTTTTTGTGGTCGGCGATGCGCCAGTAGCCGCCGCCGATGTGGATGCATTGGGTGGGGTTCTGGTCTTCCGGTTTGTCGTAGACGTAGATGCCTTGGCCGGGTTTGAGGTATGTGTATCCGCCGGTGGCGTTCATGATCTGGTTGATGCGGTCGATGAGGTCCTTCATGTACGGGCCGGTGCCGCCGGCGGCGCTGTTCCATGCGCCGGAGTTGGAGACGAGTTTGTCGAGGGCCTGCTGTTGGGCGGCGAGGCGCTGCGTGTAGGATTGCCGGATGTTGCCGAGGGTGATCTTGGTGTCGGCGAGGCTGCCGGCTAGGTCTTCCTCGATCTGGAGGATGCGGCCTTCGAGGCGCAATGGTGTGGCGAAGCTGGTGTCGATGATCTGCACGCTGTCGCCGACGTCCGTGCCTTCCGCGCTGTAGCCGGCTTGGCCGAGTGCGGTCACGTCGGCGGTGTAGCTGACGGTCGGCGTGGTGCGGGTCTTGAGCGCCGCTTTGGTGAGGTTTAGGAGTTCCTTGGGGTCTTCGCAGTCGGGGAAGTCCACGCTTGCTTCGCTGTGGTGTTTGGTGCCGTCGGCTCCCACGATGCCCCAGTTGGCGAGCGCTTGGTCGTCTTGGATGTAGGGTTTGCCGTTGTTGACGTCGGCGAAGCTGATTTTGCGGCCGTATCCGCCGGTGGCTTCGCCTTCCTCGTTGGTTTGTTCGATGCCTTTGCCCCAGCCGTAGAGGCGGGTGATGACGTCGCCGGCGTCGATGTCTCGTTTGATCTGGGTGAGGTCTTTGCCGTATTCGAAGCGTTTCGTGGTGTTGGTGGAGCCTCGGTGTTCGAGCAGGTGGATGATGCGTTGGCCGATGCGGTTGCCGGTCGGGTCGGGCCGGTATTCGGTCTGGACTTCGAGCCCGTAGGTGTCGGCGGTCTTCTGGACGGCTTCGAGTACGGTGCAGTGGTAGAAGGCGAGGTCGGCGATGCGGGTGCGGGTGCCGGTTTCGACGGTGCCGACCGTCCACCGGGTGCCGTCCAATGCCTTGGCGAGGCAGGCTTTGGCGTTCGCGTTGCGGTTGCGTTTGTCCTCGATATAGGTGCGGGACAGTTCGGCGATGCCGCCGGCGCAGTAGGCGACGGTGACGGGCATGCCTGCGGCGCGGGCGGTCTGGGTGGACTGGCACAGGTATTCCGCCCAGCGGCCCATCGAGTCCTTGAAGACGAGGCGCGCGTCCTTGTTGATCTCGCCGATGGTGGTGATGTCAAGTGTGTCGGTGCCGTCGGTGGCTCTGGTGCGGATGGCTTTGATGGCGTATGGGAGGTCGCCGAGCGGGTTGCCCCAGCGGTCGAAGATCATGTAGCGCATGGTCGTGTCTCCTAGATGAGGGTGAGTGGCCGGTAGGTGAGGGTGCCGGTGCAGCCGGTGAGGGTGGGCGTGTTCGGGCCGGGCAATAGGGGGAAGTAGTCGGATTCGAGTGTGGGTGTCATGAGGTTGCCGTTGACGCGCAGCTCCCGGTGGTCGGGGTCGGTGTCGATGGAGATGCGGCCGGTGATCGCGGTCGTGCCGGCGATGGCGAGGGTGTGGCCGTGCGCGTCCTTGATGCTGATGGTTTTCGCCCCGCTGGCGGGGGTGAGCGTCCATGTGGGCCAGCATGGCCGGTTGCCTTTGACGTGGATCGTGTTCGCGCCCGTTTTGAGCGCGATGGATCGGCTGCGGCCGATCAGGTAGGGGTGGGCGTCGATGCTCATGGTGACGGTGGTGGCGATCTGTCGGGGGCCGGCCCATTTGTCCGCCCATGCGCCGAGGCTCATGCGGCCTCGGTATTCGCCGGGCAGGCTGCGCCATGAGAGCGTGACCACGGTGCCGGCCAAGGCTGCGAGGCGGGTTTTGGCGGCGAGGATGTCGTCTTCGCCGCCGATCGCATACAGGCTGAGCGTGATGGCGCGGTTGCCCATGTACGCGGCCCCCGAGGGGTCGGTGAGGGTCAGGTCGAGCCGGCCGTCCCGGCCGGGCATGTCCTGCATGCTCAAGGTCGGTTTGGCGGCGTCGATGGTCACGCCGTCGGAGGTCAGGGAGAGCATCATGCGTTCCAGCGGGACGCCGTTGAGCGTGGGGTCTTCGACATGCGGCAGGCGCATGCGCCGCTGGTAGAGCATGATGCTTTCCTCTCTGGTTTTAACGGCCTCTCATGGCGAGGCTGCTGAGTTCATAGCTCATTGGTTTGGCGAGCTTGCCGGCCATGACCTCGCCGCCACGATCGGACAGGTTGAGCGTGATGCCGGCGGCGAGGGCCGCGTCGATCGCGTCGATGATGTCCTGTTTGGTGGCGTATTCGCCGGCCTGTTCGTCCATCGTGTACGCGATCCGGCCGCCGTTGACGGTGCCGTGGTATGCGAGCGGGGTTTCGAGTCGGCTGGTGTCGGTCTTCAGGCTGACGGTCGGGACCATGTCGGTCAGTCCGTCGATGCTGTCGGCGACGAGGTTGCTGGCCTTGTCGATGCCTTGGGCCATGCCGGCGGGTATCCATTTGCCGACCTCGTCGCGGAAGATGCGTGACGGGCTGTGGATGCCGAGCACGCCCTTGGCCCAGCCGACGAGGCTGCTGCCGAGGTTGCTGATCGTGTTCCTGACCCACTGGAACGCGCCGCCGATGCCGTTGATGAGGCCGCTGATGATCTGCCGGCCCGTGTCGTACAGCCATCCGCCGGCCCCGCTGACCGCGCCGAGCACGGTGTCGCGGATGCGGCCGACGGTGTTCGACACGGATTGGATGCCGTTGGACACGGCCGATGTGATCCCGTGCCAGATGTTTCCAAGGAACGAGCTGACGCTGTTCCATACGCTCGTCCATACGCCGCTGATGGCGTTGAGGACGTTGCCGATCGTGTTCCTGATGCCGTTGATGATCGGCGTGAAGAACGCGACGATCCTGTTCCAGACATCCGTGAAGAACTGGCTTACGGCCGTCCATACGCTCGTCCAGATGCTTTTGATTCCGTCGAGGACGTTCGACAGGAACGCTTTGATGCCGTCCCATGTGGTCGTGAAGAACGATTTGATCGCGTCCCATGCGCCCTGCCAGTCTCCCTTGAGCAGGTCGAGGAACACGACGATGACGGTGCGGATCGCGTTCACCACGGTCGAGATGTAGCCGCTGATAAGCGTGAAGATCGTGGACACGACGTTGTAGATCGCCGTCCAGACGGTGCTCCACACGGTGTTCGTGCTGTTCATCTGCTGGGTGATGAACGACAGTATCCAGCCGAACACGGTGTCGATGCCGTTCTGGATCGCCTGCAACGGGGCGACGATGAGCGCGCCGATCACGGTGAACACGTTGACGATGAAGTCTCGTATCCCGTTGAATATCGTCGTGGCGGTCGTGCCGATGCCGGTCCACACACCGGACAGGAACGTGGTGATCGACGTCCACGCGCCGACCACGCCGCCGCTGATCGTCTGCCATAGGCCCGTGAAGAAGCCGGCGATGCCGTTCCATGCGGATTGCACGCCGCCGGTGATCGTCGCCCACAGGTTGGCAAGGAATTCGCCGAGCCCGTTCCATATCGCCTTAGCGCCCTCCACGAGCGCGGCCCATGTCTCGGACAGCCATGAGGTGAACGCGGCCCACGCCTTGCGGCCGACCTCGGTCTGGGTGAAGAACCAGACGAGCGCGGCGACCACCGTGGCGAAGATCGTGACCCAGAAGCCGACGGGATTCGCCTTGAGGACGGCGTTGAAGGCCCGTTGGATGGCGGTGCCGGCGCTCGTCACGGCGTTCCATGCGAGTTGCGCGTTCTGCGCGATCTTGGTGGATGCGGCTATCTTCTGGATGCGGCCGGAGACGCCGCCTATGCCGTTGACGAGGTCGGTGACGCCGTTGGCGGCGTTCTTGACCTTCACGGCGGCGTTGAAGATGCCGTCGAGCCCGTTGCCGACCGCCGTGATGCCCGCCGTGGCCGTTTTGAAGCCGAGGAACGCGGTGACGGCCGGTATGAGCACGGGCGCGAGCTTGCCGGCGTTGCCGACGATGAGGTTCAACGTGTCGGCGATGAGTTTTATGGCGGTCGCGACCCCGTCGGGCGGCATGAGTTTCACCCAGTCGACGACCATGTTGACGACGCCCATGATCGCGTCCAGAATGGTGTCCCACGCGCTTTTGAACGCTGTGATCGCGCCGTTTTCCTCCAGTTTGGAGTAGAGGCGCTGGAACCAGCCGATGACGCCTTGGATGCCTGCCTGGACGACGGGCACGGCGTTGGTGACGCCGTCGGCGATCCAGCTCATGCCGCCGGTGATGGCGGGTTTGACGCTGTCGAGCACGCTCGCGCCGAGCTTGACGAACGCGGCTTCGAGGTTGCCGGTGGCTCCCTCGATGGTGCTGGCGGATGTGGCCGCTTCCACGGCGGCGTCGGTGAAGCCCAGGGACATGATCGCGTCGTTGAATTCCTGCGCGGTGATCTGCCCGTCGGCCATGGCGTCGCGGAAGTTGCCGGTGTAGGCTCCGGCTTCCTTGAGCGCCTGCTGGATTTTGCCGCTCGCGCCGGGGATCGCGTCCGAGAGCTGGTTCCAGTTCTCGGTCGTGAGTTTTCCCTGGCCGGCGGTCTGGGTCAATACCATCGCCACGCTTTTGAACGTGTCGGCCGAGCCGCCGGCGACGGCGTTGAGGTTGCCTGCGGCTTCGGCGAGGCGGTCGTAGTTGGGCACGCCGTTGGCGGCGAGCTGGGCGGTGGTGTTGCGGATGTCGTTGAGGTCGTAGACGGTCTTGTCGGCGTAGTCCTGCGTGCTGGCGGTGAGTCGTTTGATCTGCTTCTCGCTGACGCCGGCGAAGTTCAGGGTGCTGGCGAACTTCTGGGCGCTGTCGGAGGCGCTGGTGATCTCGCCGGACAGGCCCATGAACGCTTCGATGGCCTTGCCCGCGACGCTTTGCGCGATGCCGGTGATGACGCCGAGTTTCGCGCCGAAGCCGCCGGCGAAGCCGTTGCCGGCTTTGATTCCTGCGGTGTTGCCGGCGGTTTCCGATGCGCTGCCGAACGCCGATTCGATGGCCTTGCCGACGCCCTTCATGCTGGGCACGACCTGCACGAACGCGGTGGCGATCTCGATTGCCATGCTATGCCTCCCTGATGGTGGTGCGCGGTGCGGCCAGGTATGCGGCCAGTTGTTCGTCGTCCATCGCCACGGCCTCGCCGCCCGTGGCTTCATGCCGGACGGTGCCGGGGCGTTGGAGCTGTCCGCGCCAGCGCGCGCCCTTGCGTGAGGCTTCCTTGGTTTTCGTCCAGGCGAGGAACGCGAGGCTGTCGCGGATGTCGGCGAGGAGGTAGGTCTGGTCGTCCCATGCGAGGCGCGGGTCGAGTTTTTGCCAGACGATGGCCTGACGGGGCAGGTTGGCGGCCAGTGCGGCCGCCAGGTCGGCGGGCAGTTCGCCCGTCCATATGAGGTCGGGGTTGAGCCCATAGAAACGCTGGAAGTCCGCTTCGAGCGCGTCGGGCGCTGTGGCGAGCATTCCTATGAGCGTCAGGAGTTTGGGGCGACCTGTTCGAGGAGTTGGGCGATGAAGTCGCTGACCTTGTCGATGCTCACGCGGCCGGTGTCGGGGTCGCGCAATGCGTCCTTCATCGCCGTGTACTGGTCGCCGCACAGCTTCTTGAGGAAGGGGACGATGGCGAACGCGCCGCTGCCGTCGCCTTCCTGCGCGTTCTGGAGGTCGTAGAGGTATTCGACCATGTCGAGGTCGTCGAAGATCGCGGGGCCGACGGTGACGGTGACGCCCATGACCTCGACGGTCTTGGGCTGGTTTTTCGGGGTCTTGTGGTCCTGCGGCTGCTTGGCTGCCATATGCGTGTCCTTTCAAAGGGTCAAGGGTGCGCCCGCCGGACGGCGGGCGCGTGGCGGTGTCACTTTTCGGCGATTGTCGCGGTGGTGACTTTGGCGATGTATTCGACGCTGGTGGCTCCGTTGATGAGGTCGCTTGGGTTGGCGCTCATGGTCACGCCGTAGCCGATGGCGTCGCCGGCGCTGTAGGTGGTGTCGTCGAATTCGGTGATGGTGCCGTCGGCGACGACGATGCGCTTGACGCGGTTGCCGGTCATGGCGATTTCGAACACGAGGACGAGGCTTTCGCCGGACGGGATGGCGTGGTAGACGGTGAGCTTTTCTGCGGTGCCGGTGACGTTCGCGGTGCCGAAACGCAGTTTGAGGCTGGCTTCGTTGGTTTCGATCATGTTGAACTGCCATGTCTCGCCGTAGCCGCTGATCTCGGACAGTACCTTGATGCCGCCCATCTCGTTGATGTCGGTGGTGTCGGTGTCGGTGGCGTTGGTGACGCCGTCCTCCGACAGGTAGCCGACGCAGGTGTAGGTTGCCGGCAGGGCGGTGGTGGCGTCGGTGGGCAGGTCGGTGCCGGCGGGCGCGTAGTAGAGGCAGCCGGTCTTCTTGGGCTTGCCTAGGCTGACGTTTTTCTTGTTGTTGTGGTTGGTTTCGGCCATTGGTGTTCCTTTTCGTGATGCCGGCGGCGCTTATTGGGTGGCGGCGTCGAGCTGGATGGTGATCTGGTATCGGGGCTGGGGCGGCGGGCCGGGTTCGGGGAAGTCGATGACGTTTTCCACGCTGACGGCGGCGATGGGGTCGAGCAGGTCGAGGTCGAGCAGTCGGGGCAGCAGCGTGCCGGTGGCGAGCTGGGCGGCTTGCCATCGGCTTTCCGCCCATACCTGCACGGCGAGGATGGGGTGGCTGCTGTATTCGTTCTCGTTGCCGCCGACGCGCTCGATGGTGACGAGCCGTTTGGGCCGGTCGGCGGGCACTTCGAGGTATGCGGTCAGGCCGTCGCCGTCGGGGTCGGCGTCGATCCAGTCCTTGACCGTCTTTTCGAGGTTGAGGCTCATTGCCGTTTCACCGCCTTGAGCAGCGTGTTGTGTTTGGCGTTGTCCTCCATCGCCTTCACGTTGCCTTCGGAGCCGTGCCCGGTCGTGGCGAGCGCGACGCTGCCTTTGGGGGTGCTGACATGGGTTGCGGCCTCGTAGGTCGCGCCTTCGACCTGTGCCATGCTGTTGGCACGGGCGGCGATGAGCGTGGCCTGTTGGTCGATGGCCTGCTGGATGGGTGCGGATTGGCGTATCGCGCGGAAGCCGGCGAGGTTGAGTTTGACCTTTGCCATGTGCCGGTCTCCTAGCCTCTGGTGTCGGCGAGTTCGACGGTGAGGTTCCATCGGGTCGGGGTGATGCCGCCCGTGTAGGGGCGGGGGTCTCCGATCACGGTGTATTCGACGCCGTCGATTCTCGCTTTGGCACCGCGCAGGCTCCGGTAGGGCCATGCGCGGGGCATGTGGATGGTTTTGGCGGTGCGGATGCCGTCGGGGCGGATGCCGTCGGTGAGGTTCGACTGGCTGCCGTCCTGTATGAGCACGTCGTCCACCTGTTCCTCGCGGGTGTTCCAGATGATTCCGCCGCCGGGGTCCTCGCCGGCTTTGACGCGGTGGATGAGGGTGATGGTCTCGCCTCTCATGCCGCGCCTCCGGCCATGTCGTAGGCCCATGCCTCGCCGTCGCCGCCCAAGGCTTCCTTCTCGCTCGTGGTGAGGTAGAGGTCGCCGGCGGGGTTGGCGTAGCTCAGGCTTTCGCTGTAGCTGCCGGCGGTCTGGGTGGACTGGGTCACGCCCGACATGTCGGGGCCGGCCTGCATGGCTCGTTTGACGGCCATGCAGGCGATGCGCTTCAACGTGGCCGGCTTGGCGTTGGCCCATTGGGGGCATGTGGTGCGGATCAGGTCGCTCGCGTCCTGCAGCAGCGTCTCGGCGCGGGTTCGTTCGTCGCCGGTGAGCGCGTGCCATCGGGCTTCGAGGTCGCCGACCTGCGCGAACGGCTTCCCGTCGTCCGTTTCGTCCTCTCCCCCGCCGGCCTGCGTCACGGTTGTGCCGTCGGACAGGTTGAGCGGGGTGCTGGGGTATCCGTCCATGCGGGGTCTCCTTAGGCGAGGATGCCGGCGGCCTTGAGCTTGGTCAGCGTGGAGTTGACCTTCGCGATGATGGCCGCCGAGTCGGCGCTGGCGGCGAGCTGCGCTTCGGCCGCCTGCTGGAGCACGCCGCCGCGCGCGCCGGCGGTCGGCGCGGGCGGCGTGAACGTAGACGGCTTGCCGGTGATGGCCGACCATGCGATGGTGGCGACGCCTTCGGCGAACGGGGTGCCGTCGGGCTTGACCAGACGCACAGGGATGGCGAGGTCGGCCTCATCGGCCTCGTCGGTTTTCTGCACTACGAGCGTCTGGGTGAGGGGCGCGGCCATCACTTGGCCGCCCTGCCGGTGGAGGACGGCTTCTTGAGCACGGCGATGCCCTTGGGGTCGAGGATCGCGTAGCTGTACATGGCCTCGGTGCGGTAGGCGATCTGGTTGACGCCCTTGAGGTCCTTGCCGGTGTTGTCGGGGTCGCCGTATTCGATGATCTCGCTCCAGATGTCGCGCACCATGCCCCAGCGGATGAGGCGGAAGTCGCCGAGGAAGGCGAGGATGCCGGTCGCAGGGGTGACGAGCCGGCCGTTGACCGTGCCGGACGTGGCGGCCGGGATGCCGTCGAGGTTGCCGACCTGGAGGCTGATCGGGATCTCCGGGTAGAAGCGCTGGCCGGTGGAGGGAACGCGGATTTTGCGCAGCTCGTTCGCCATGGTCTTGGACAGGGCGATGCCGTTGATGTCGTACTCGTCGCTGACGGCCTCGGCGAGGCTGTCGATGTCGGCGACGCGATCGTCGGTGGCCGGCACGCCGACCGCTGTTTTGGCGAGCGCGTTGAAGCCTTCGAGGGTCGTTTTCTTCTTGGGGTCGAAGGCGTGGTAGACGACGTAGTCGAGGACGCGGCCCATCGCGGCGGCCTGATCGGCTTGGATTTTGCTGATGATTTCCAGTTTGGCGTCGTCGTCGGCCCACTGGAGCTCGTCGGTGAGGCGGGTGGTGGTCTGCACCTTGAAGCGCTTGCCGACGACCGAGGTGAGGGTTTCCTCGTAGCTGGACTTCTGCGCGCCTTCGGCGACGACCTCGGCTTCGGAATTGCCGGTGAAGACCATGTAGTCCTTGTCGAGGAAGAGCTGGGGTTCGCTCGGGGACAGTGCGGCGATGGTGCTGGTGTCCTTGGCGCGCTTGATGATGACGGTGGCTACTTCCTTGGGGAGCAGCACCTTGCTGGTATCGAGTGCCATGATGATGGTTTCCTTTCAGATGAGGGGTGAGGAGGTGTTGGCCGGTTAGAGGCCGAGGTTGCGCAGGTAGTTGACCATGCTCTCGTTCGGGCCTTTGCCGGACGGCTGGCGGTCAGCGCCGTGCACGGCCGGGGCCTTGGGTTTGGGGTTGAGCAGCTCGTGGATGCGCTTGGCGTGCGATTGCATGGCTTCGAGGCTGTCGCCTTCGATCACGTCGGCGGGTACGCCGGTCTCGGCCGACACCTGCGCCTTCCAGTCGGCCTGCTGTTCCTTGGCCTTGTAGGCGGCTACCTGCGCTTCGAGTTCCTGCGTGCGCTTGGCGGCCTTCTCGGTTTCGCTCATTTGGGATTCCTTGAGCTTTTCCAGCTCGTCGGCGGCGGCCTTGTTGGCCTTCGCTTTCTTTTCCCAGTCGCGCGAGTGGCCGAGCGCTTCCTTGTATTTGGCTTCCCAGTCGATCGGATCGCCGGCGTTCTCCGTGCCGGCCGATGCCGGCGGTTGCCCGGTGCCGCCGGTGGACTCGCCGCCTTCCGGCGGGGCCGCGACGAATCGGATGTGATGGGGTGTGGGGGTGAGGAACATGGTTGTTCTCCTTGTGGTTGAGCCCTTTCCGGGCATTAAAAAAGCCGCCCGTGCGGGTGGCTGAAAATCTGTTAGACTGGAATTGTCTTGGCTTCTCTACCTCGAACCCGTTATTGGCTCTGGGAGTGAGAAGCCGTTTCCGTATCGCGTTCGACCCTGACGATGTTCCCGTCGTAGTCGATGAGCAGAACGTAGTCGAGACGTCTGCGTCGAAGCGATGACCGTATGTAGTCTTTGCAGGCTTCGGCGTCCAGTTCCGTTCTTTCCTTTTGCAGATGAATGACTGCGGCGTCTCCTTGGCGGGCTGCGGATCGGAGAAGCTGGTCTATGGTGTTTTTGCCGTGTCCTTCCGGCGCTTTGAAGTCCACTCGTTTACCGTTGATGATGGCGTCTGATGTCTTCACGCCTTGTTTGTCGCTTCTTTCGCGCACTGTCACGGCAAACCCGTTGTCTTTGAGGGCGTCGAGCGTTTTGCGTTCGTGCTTCTGAAGTTCGGACCACGCCCTTGCGCTTTCCACGGAGGGTTCCGGCGTGGTGCCGTCGTACAGCCATCGACGGTCGCGCTGGCTCATTTCCTCGGTGATGCGATGCGTCGTCCACAGGTTGTAGTCGTCTATCTCGTCTTCGTCTTTACCTGCGTCCTTCATACGGGCGACGTATTTTCCATATTCGTCGCGATTGAGCATGCCGGCGATCGTCTTGCGGCATTGCAGGTATCGGGCTTTCATGCCTTCCGGGTCGTAGCCTTTGACGTGGGCTTCTCCCCAACTGGATACGATGCGGCAGTCGTCGTTCTTGTGATATCGATTGTCCCGTCCGCCGGCCTTTTCCTCGCTCCAGTAGACGAAGCCTCGCGAGGCCATGAGGATGCAGAACGCGCAGGTCGGGCCGACCGGAACGCGGGCGTAGCGCGGTTGCGAGGGATCGTGCTCGCCGTTGAATTTGGCCGTGAGTCGTGCTGTGACGCCCACGATGTCGGCGGCGAGGTTCATCCATTCGTCTTGTCCGTATCCGTCGGTCTTCATGGCCCATAGGTCGTCCATCGTCAGCCCAGCGCGACTGTGGTGGTTGATGACGTCCACGAATTTGAGTCCGACGTGGTCGGTGCTGTTGTATCCTCCGACGATCTGCCAGAAGGCGCGATCCGCGCTCACTCGGGATGGCGTGTAGGCCGGCAGGTCGACGCCGGCGGCTTCTGCCCATGCGGAGCGCACCGCGTCATAGTAGTCGTTGGCGACTTGGTTGGCGCGATCCGCGTAGGTCTCGAACACTTCCGTGCGAAGGTAGTGCAGCGGGTCTTCAAAATTGTCCCACGCAACTCCGGCCGCGAGCTGCTTGGCCTCAAGGGACAGGTCGGCGAGCGCGTCCTGATAGTCGTCCCAGAGGTCGTCAAGATGGGTTTGGAATGCTTGGCGCTGCTGTGGAGTGAGGTTGTTCAGCGGCAGGTTGGCCGGTTTGCTGCTCATTGGCTTCGGCCTCCTTGCCGTCGGTCTTGGCGATCGTCAGTTTGGCCCTGAGCTCGTCGATGGATTGCTGCGTGCGCTGCTGGCGTTCGTAGGCCCGGTGGGCCTTGATCTCGTCCCATGTCAGGCCGGCGCGGGTGAGTCCCACGTCGCTGTCGGCGAAGGCGGGGTTGGCGGATGCGACCTTCTGGTACCAGTCGGCGCGGGCGGCGTCGCTGGTTTCCTTGACCGGTGCCCAGATGGGTCGCAGTTCGCGCAATGCGTCGGGGTCTGCGCCCTGATAGGCCAGTGCGATGCTCATGGCTTCCTTCAACGCGCGGCCGAAGCGTTTGTTTTGCCGGTCGGCGGTGCGGGACAGTTTGCGTTCGGCTTCGGCCATGGCTTCGGCGCTGGCGGGGTTGTCCATGGTGATGCCGAGGTCGTTGACGGGGATGTCGGTTTCGGAGCTGACCATGAGGGCGATGGTGCGCAGCATGTCGGCGTGCGGGGTCATGGATGCCTGCTGGAGCTGCTGCATGGTGGGCTTGTCGCCGTTCTTGTTGGCGGGCATGCCGTTCATGACGCTCACGATGCTGCTCCATGTGTCGTCGGTGAACTTCTTCGACGCTCCGATGAACCACACGCGGGGGGCTGCATAGAATTCGGCGGTGGCCTCCATGCGCACCATGGTTCGCAGGCCGAAGTCGGTCAGGTTCATGAGCGTGCGGGTGATGCGGCTGTTGCCCAGCGGATGGTAGGACTGGGCGTCGTTGACGAGGGGCACGACGCTTGGCCGGTCGAGGTGGGTTTCGATCGTCCGCGCCGTCCACTGGCCTTCGCTGTCGTCGATTTCGTAGACCTTGCCGGGCAGCCATGCGGTGAATGCGGTGATGCGCCCGGTTCTGTCGTCCTTGTCGGTGATGGTCAAGGCCGAGCCGAGGCGGCGGCGTCGGCGGTCCCAGATGCCCGCGCTCCAGTCGGCCGAGCGGGGCAGCATGAGGATGCGGCCGGGTTCGTCGGGGTCTTCGCACACGGTGATGAAGCTGCATCCGTGGATGTAGGCGCTGGTGATCGCCTCGGAGACGTCGGTGTCCCATGCGTTGTCGTCCACGAGCTCGTCCACCTGCGCCTGCAGCGGGTCGGGCGCGTCGAAGCCCTCGAACACGTTGAGGTCGGCGAGCGCTCGGACTGCTTTGTTGGGCCATCCGATCATCGGTTTGGCGAGGGCGCGCATTTGTTTGGGGATGCTGTAGGCGACGCCGTTGTATCGGTATCGGGCTTGGTAGTATTCGGCTCTCAGCATGTTGCGTGCGTAGTGGTCGCGCCATGTTGTGAGGAGTTTTTGGATGGTGGGCATGTCGTCGTCTTCGACGCCTTTGATGCGGGTGATGTTGGCGGATTGGACGGCGAGGTAGGCGATGTCGTAGGTCTTGCCGGTCTGGCGCGGGATCGACAGCACCGTGTTGCGGGCGCTCCAGAAGCCGTCGGCGCTTTTCGCGAGGATGATCCGGTTGATCTGCCGCTGCCAGACGTCGAACCGGTCGCCCGCCGCTGCGGCGAGCCTGTTGAGGCTCGGCTCTCCGCTGGTGTACAAATCGTCGGGGATGATCTGGCAGCTCGCCCCGTCAATCCTCGTGTTCATCCAATCGTTCGTCCTCCGTGTCCAGTGCCTGCATGGCCGGATCGTGCCCGTTCGACGCCTTGTCGATCGCCTCGATCTCGGCGCTCATGTCCGCGAGCCGTTTCGTCAATGACGCGAGGTCGCGTGAGCTTATCGACCCTTCGTCGAGCTTTTCGGCGATCAGGTTGCGCATCGCCACCAGGAGGCGGCGGCGATCCCCGGAAGCGGCGGCATTGCTGACCCTATGGGACTTCGACGCGCTCTTCGAGCGAGGGGTTTTCGACGTTCTGGACACCAAGACGGCCTCCGTTCAAGTGTGGAAAAAAGCCCGGGGGAAAAACGGCGCTTTGCCCGTGGTCGCCCCGACGGGGCCGGGTGGGGTCTACTCCCCACCCCCGAACCAGTCCGAGCATCGGATCGGCCCGGCCGAGACCGGCGCGATGCGCTGCGGGGCTTTGCCCTGGGCGATGAGCTGGGCGACGCGCTCGCGCGCCCATGCCAGGCTGTGCGTGCCTTTGATGGCGTTGCACCATCGGTGCGCGGGCCCGCTGTTGTCGTGCGTGAGCGTGCCGCCTCTCGCCAGGGCGATGGTCTCGTCCACGACGAAGCTGTATGGATGCGGTGCCTTGAGCTCGTAGTCGATGGGCCGATGGCAGATGTAGCAGTCGGCCCGCATGTGCCGCCACCGCTCGCGCTCGCGCCGGCGGCGATAGCCATTGCTGTACCGCGGATTGCCCACGCACGCCTCCAATCGAACGCCTGTACGGATCGACAGACGGCGCTCGCCGGCGGGAAGAAGAGGGAAGAACCGCCGGCGAGGCGTCTGTCTGTGGTGGTTTCTCGGGTGCCGCATACGCCGGTTGCGCACGGTGCCGGCGGCGGCTGGCGGATGGTGCGGGATTCGAACCCGCGAAGCATGAGGTCGGTTGTCATGCCTGCCCGCCTAGCAAGCGGGTGCCTTCGACCGCTCGGCCAACCATCCAAGGGGATCGGATACGAAAAAAGCCCATCCCCGATGGGACAGGCTTTTCCGATACTCCGATTACACGCGACAGCGTAACACGAAACCGTCTCACGTTCAAACGTCGCCGCCGTCGCGCTCGGCGCGATCCTGCGCACAGGCCAACAGCTCCATGATGTTCCACTCCCAATAATGCCGGTCGATGCGCCGCGTGGACGGCATCTTGCCCCGGCTGCGCCAGTTCGCCAAGTCCTTGCCCGTCACGCTCACACCCGTGTTCTCCCGCACCCATCGGGCGGCGTCGGCCTGCGTGCGCGTGATGTGCATGAGCCCCGCGCCGCGCAGGTACTCCAACCGCACGCGCTTCAAGTCGAGCCATGCGCCGCATTCGGGGCACACCGCATACCGCGCGGAGCGGGCGGCATAGATCGGCGTGCGTATCGGCTCGTCGTCGTCACCCTTCGTGTTCAGGCAGTCGGGGCATACGCCGACAAGACGGCGCTCGCCGGCGTGCGTGGTGGCGGTTTCGACCTTTTCCGATAGTCGGATCAGGTCGGCGTATAGGTCGCCGGCCGTGTCGAGTCGTGCGAGGTCGGGCATGTGGTGCAGCAGCAGGCGGGTGATGTCGGCCCATTGCATGAGGGTGCGGGGCCGGTCGTATCGGTCGTGGCCGATCGGTTTGACGCCGAGCATGCCGCCGGTGAGTTGCAGGTGCGTTTCCACTGCGGAGTACAGGGCTTGGGCGGCTTCGTTGACCGGCGGGGCCGCGTATGCCCTGTTGCCGTGGCGGGGCGAGCGTTCGCGGGTGGTGGCTTGTTTGTAGGCGATCTGTTGGAGGGCTGGCATGCCGGCCTTCAGGAGCCATGCGAGGCGTTTCGCCCAGTCCTTGACGCATTCCTTGCACAGGTTCGCGTCGCCGGCCGGTTTGCCGCAGGCCGCGCATGTTCGTTGTTCCATCATCCCCGCCCTTTCGCTGGTGCTATACTCGCTTGTTGGACAATGCGAGCCTCTGCCGAAAGGTGGGGGCTTTTACTTTCCCGAAGCCGTTCCCGACGTGGTGGATTGGCCGGGAACGGCTTGTTTTCAACGGTTTGCTGACTTTCCTTAACTTTCTCTTCTATTGTCGCCGATGCCGGCGGGTTTTTCCGGCGCGGGTGCCGGGTGGGCTTGCAGGATGATGGCCTTCACCTCGTCGACGGGGATGCGCAGGGATCGCGCGGTCTCTTCCGGCGGCACACCCTTGCCGTGCCATTCCACGATGATCCGCCTGACGCCTTCGGTGACTCTCACGCCCGCGCCTCCTGCCGGTCGAGCTGTTCGCGTGCCGAGCAGTCGGCGCACATCCGGGCGACGCGGCGCAAGCACTTGCGGATCGCCTCGGCGGGCGACAGGGCGATGACGGTGAACCGGCCGAAGCATTCCGGGTGCGTCACGTCACGGCCGGGCGTGGCGGTGCCTCGCATGATGGTGACGGGGCCTAGCTGCCAGGCGGTGATTTTGGCGTCGATGTTGTTCATAAGATTTCCTTTCTTGGGTCGTCATTTGACCCCGTATCGGCGGCCGCCCCAGATGCCCTGCAACTGGTAGCCGTTGATCCGGTTGTGCTCGTCGGCGAACCGGCGGCACTCGCCGATGACCGGGCATGACCGGCATATGGCGAGCGCGGCCGCCTGTTCGTATGGTTTGCCGCTGAACCAGAGTTCGGGGTCGTGGTCGCGGCATGCGGCCTGATGTCGCCAGTCCATGGGTTATCGGCCGTCCTTTCGGTAGGGGTTGGCGCGTTCCACGATGGCGAGTTCGTCGAAGTGGTTCATGGCGTCGAACACGGCCTGTTTGCCTTGTTCGTAGGCTTCGGCGAGCTCGTCGGACTGTTCGGCGTCCATGATCGAACCGGCCTGCGGCCTTTTGAAGCCCGCCGTCCTGAGCCTGCGTTCGATCTCGTAGAGGCCGATTGGTTCGCTGTCGCAGGTGAAGACGATGCTCAGGCGTTTCATGACAAGTCCTTTTGCAGCGCGCGACGGCCGGCCTCGGTGATGGCATAGCGTCCGTATCCGACGTCTTGCGTGTATCCGCGTTCCTCCAGGGATTGGAAGGTGCGTTTGTGGTTGCCGTCGGCGGGCTGCATGTCGCCGTGGTTGACGAGCTGGAGCAGCACACTCTTCTGCGCGTAAGTGAGTCGTGGTCTCATTTGACGCCTCCGCTCAGCGGGTCGATGAGCTCGCAGCTCATGGCGTCGATGCGCTCGCCGGTCTTGACGGTCATGCACAGGCGTTTGACGTCGCCGGTCTGCCGCACCTCCTGCGTGACGGTCTGCACATCCTGTTCGCCGAGCTGCGCCTGTTCGCCAAGCCCGTAGCCGACCACGAACGCTGCAAACACACACACGAAGGCCGGCATGATCCTCACAGCCCATGGTCTACCGTTCCTCATTCCGTTTCCTCCGTCCCGTCAATGAGCGTCCATGCGCTCGCTGCCAGATTGACCCACCATTCGCGCTCGCTGTCGTCCATGGCCTTGCCGCTCTCGTGGGCAATCGGGCAGTCGCCGACCTGCTCGTGCAGGCGCATGGCGAGCCGTTCCGCCTCGTCCGGCATGAACGGCCTACGGTTTATGGACCGCTCGAGCTGGATGGCGAGCGCGAGCGCGTCGTCATGGCCTTGGGTGTATCCGATCACGTAGGCCTCGGCCGGGCTGTCGTTGCCGAGTCCGGCGTCGGCGAGCGCGTTCAACGCCTGTTGAGTGATGTCGATGCTCATGCGTCTTCCTTGGTTTGGTTGGTGATTTGGCTGAATTGTTCGAGGTGGGTTATCCAGCGCAGCAGGGCGAGGGTGGCGGTGTCCCGGTACATGTCGTCCTGCGTGAGGCTGCGGTTCGCCGAGTAGATCGTGTTGCCGGTCTTGTCGGTTTCGATGTCGCCGAGTTTGATGGTGGTGCCGTCCGTCCGATCGCACATGATCCGAATGCGCGTCATATGCCCGCCTTTCTGTGTTTGCGTTCCGCCTTCCATTTCACGTGGTAGAACAGGAACGCGGTCAGACTGCTCATAGGCTCCCAGAAGTCACCGCAGGGCAGATCAAGCCGCCACCATTGACCGCAGACCGGGCAACGCCATACCGGATCACTGCCAGAGGGCTTGCAATACTGACTACTCACTCCACGCCTCCAGTTCGCTGATGTCGGCCGGAATGCCGTATTGGTCGTAGTAGAGGCGTGTGCTCATTGTTGGTTCCTTTCGTGTTCGATGAGGTGGTCGGGGCAGATGTCGCAGTAGCTTTTCTGGCTCATTGCGGTCCTTAGATGAGGTGTTGTTCGAGCATGAGGCTCCAGATGAGCGCGATGCAGGCGATGACCAGCGTGACGACGAGCGCGGCGAGCGCTATGGAGATGATGATGGCGATGGCGGTGCAGAGTTTTTCGGCGAATGTCTTTTTGGGTTCGGGTGGCTGCGTGTCCATGTTGAGTTCGGGGTGGATCATCGGGTTTCCTTTGGTTGGTTGGTGCTGAGCATGCGGTCGAGGTAGGCGGTGTAGTCGTTGCGGTCTCGTGTGATGCAGTAGATGCGTGTGTTCATTGCTTGTCTCTTTCCCGTTTGATGAGTTCGTCGATGAGGGCGAGGGCGGAGTCGGGGTAGCCTTGCTTGAGTTTTGCCCATGTTCTGGCTTCGACGCCGACGGTGTGGGCGACGAGTGCCGTGAGTATGTCGTACTGTTGGCGCGTCCACGCGATCTTTTCGCCGTAGTCGATGACTCGGCATAGGTACCATCGGGCTTTTTCGAGGTCTTCCAAGGGCCGGCCCTTGCTGTGGTAGCGCCACAGGTACTTGCAGCAGTTCCCAAGGCAGAAGGTGGTGTCGGCGGTCAGGTCGATGCATTCCATGCCGGGGTGTGAGTCGGTGTAATGCTTCGGGCTGTTGACGGGGTCGTTGATCCAGCTCATTGCCTGTCTCCTTGGGTGCCGGTTCGGATGATGTCGAGGTAGGCGGTGTAGTCGTTGATGTCCCGACGGATGCAGTCCTGGACTCGGTGGGTGCCTGCGTGGTTTTGGTAGGGGTTGCCGCCGATGGCTTGGTCGGCGAGGCGCAGGGTGGTGAGGTCGAGTTTTCGGTGGTGGAGTCCTTGGGTGATGGGGTGTTCGAGGTGGCGGCTGAGGTGCACGTCGAGCTGGCGCAGGTCGAAGTCCACGTTGGTTCCTGCGGGGTGGAGTGTGTATTGGCTGAGGTGGTAGTTGAGGAATTCGTGGATGTTGAGCGCGGTGTGCTTGTAGTCGTAGCCGGTCTTGGGTGCTTCGGCGCAGGCGAGCATGAGCCCGTTGGCGAGGTGCATTTCGTAGGCTTTGAGCATTTCGGGGTGGTTGGCCCAGTTGCGCACGTTGTCGGGGTGGACGATCAGGTGCAGGCTGCCGCCTCGGGTTTCGGCTTTCAGGTCGGTGACCTGCATGCCGACTTCCAGGAGTTCGCACTGATTGGGGTCGAGGCCGGTGGTTTCGGTGTCGATCCATAGGAGCATGTGGGGTTTGGCTGGCGGTTTTGGCGGGTTGAGGGGTTTGCCGCTGACGGTGATGTCGTGTTGGGTGTTCATTGGTCGCCTTTCTTGATGTCGATGTGGGTGGGGAGGTCTTCGGGTGGCGGGCAGGGATGGCGGGTGCCGTCCTTGTTGAGCTGCTGCCAGCCGCCTGTGCGGTAGTAGACGGGGATGGTGGCGGGGTCTTTGCCCGTGTGGACGAGGTAGCCGAGCCGGTAGGCGCGTGCGGGGTGGGCGTGGACCCATCCGTGGCATCCTGTGGTGCCGCTGCCGCAGAGTTGGAGCAGGTTTTCGGGTTGGTGGAGCCGGTCGAACGGGTGGCTTCGCGGTTCCCTGTGGTGGATGCTGTCGCCGCTCCAGTGGCTGCCGGTTTCCCGGTCGCACATGGCGCATCGGTATCGGTCTCGCCTCTGTACGGTTCTGCGGGTCTCGGCTGTTGGCTTGCTGCTCATCGGCTGGCCTTTCGTTGGCATTCGTTGATGATTTCCTTGGCTTTTTGTTCCGGGTCGATGCCGGTTTTGACGCTGGCCCAGAAGTCGGCTCTCATCGCGTCGGTGAAGGTGCCTACGGGCACGTGGTCCCGGATGTGGCCGGTGATCCACCGGTCGTCGATGACGGTGCCGTCGGGCAGTGCGTGCCGGTATGGTTTCGGCTGGCTGGGCATGGTGTCCATGTATGCGCCTTGGCGCAGCCATCGGCTCATGTTGGGCGCGTATCTGGGGTCGTCCACGGTTTTGGCGTAGGCGATGACGGCTCCGATGAGCTGCGCTTCCGTCACGGCGGACGTGCCGTCGTGCCCGGCCACGGCTGCGGCCCACGCTTTCTCGGCTTCCCGTCGCGATCCGGTGTGGCGTGGGTAGGCGTTCCACGCCGTGGCGAACGGGTCGGCCAACGCCCTGGCCTCGGCCTCGGCGACCGACGCGGTTTGCTTCGATCCCGGCCCGGAGGGGTCAGGGGAGGAAGAAGGCATGGTTTTGGTTTGGTTAGGTACGGTAGTGCTTCCTGTTTGCTTTGTTGAAGTTGAAGCAGTCTGCTTCGCGTCTGCTTCGTTTTGCTTCCTGTTTGCTTCGGCTTTCGCCCTGCGGGACTCGCCCGACGCCTTGCCTCCGGCGTGGCCGGCGACGACCTTCTTCTCGTGCAGTTCGGCGGCTTCTTCGGGCGTAAGCGGTTTCTTCTGGTTCTTGAAGCTGCCGAACACGGCGAGGCCGCGACGGGTCACGACCCTGTACAAGCCTTCGCCGGCCTCCTCGAAGAGCCCGTTTTCAACGAGTTCGCGCACGAGTCTGACGGTGCCGCCCACGCTTCTGACGCGCTTGAGGTCGAAGGTGCCGTCGAACGAGTCCGGCCGCGTGTATATCTGGTGGTCGCACCACGTCACCATCGTCGCGTACAGTCCGCGCGCGGCCATGCTGCTGTCCTGCACCGCAGGATCGAAACCGAAGGTGCTGTCGAAGTTCACAGACATGGCGCGCCGCCTTCACGACATGCGATAATCGACTTATGAGCAACGACAAGAAGACCCAGCGCTGCATGTGTGTGACGATTGATTTCGAGCAGCTTACGTTCGGTGAGCTGCGCAAGTTCGTCGAACTGACGGCAGATCGTGAGGACGATGAATTTGTGTGCGTCAACGACAATGACGGAGTGCCGGACGGCTTTATGGCGTATGTGGACGCAGAAACCATAGACGTCGTGCCAACCGATGAGACGTCGGAGCGCTGATATCGACCACATCTTTTCCTGAGCCACCCCGTCGCGGGTGGCTTTTTTGTTTGCCTGCTGCATATAAGCCTCTCTCAATGTGTGGTTACTTGATCTCGCCGGTGGTCGGATCGACGGCCTCTCCTCTGTCGGTCTCGTCAGCATCGTCGTCGGGATCGGGATAGTCGGGCGCGCTTTCCTCGAACGTGGCGAGGCTGTCGTGGAGGTTGTCGTACAGGACCGCGCGGCGTGCGTCCTTCGGATAGGTGAGCAGCCGGTTGATGACCTCGGCGCAGTCGATGATGTGCTGCGCGAGCGCGTCCGTGTCGTACACGGCCTCGGTGTACGGGTCGATCTGGTGGAACTTGTCGAGGTAGGCGTCTTTGGTTTCGAGCTGCATCTTGTGGTTGACCGCGCGGCGGAAGTCCACGGCCGCCTGCTTGATCTTCGCGCACGAGCTGTTGAAGTCCAGCAGGCTCAGCGGGCTCATTTCGTCGGGTATGAGCGCGTCCTGGACAAGTCCAGAGTCATTTTTCTTTGCCATGAGGGTGTCCTTTCTAGAATTCCGGGTCGCCGGTGTCGGTGGTGGACGTGTCCGTTGTGTAGCCGCTGCCGCCGTTGGCCCACGGGTCGGACGCCGGCGGCTGAGACGGCGCGGCGGCTGGCCGTGGGCCAACGGGCGGGTTGCCCGCGGGGTTGCCGTAGGTGCTGCCGCCCTGACAGCCGTCGTGGCCGCCCTGTTTCGTGACCTGCGCGGTCGCGTAGCGCAGGCTGGGGCCGATCTCGTCCACGGTCATTTCGACCACGGTGCGGTTGGTGCCGTCCTGCGCCTGATACGAGCGTTGGGAGAGCCGGCCGGTGGCGATGACGCGCATGCCCTTGGACAGCGACTGGGCGCAATGCCCGGCGAGGTCGCGCCAGGCGGAGCAGCGCATGAACAATGACTGGCCGTCCTCGTACTGGTTGGCCTGCCGGTTCCAGACGCGCGGCGTGGAGGCGATGGTGAAGCCGCACACCTGCGTGCCGGTGCCGGTGGTGCGCAGCTCGGGGTCTGCGGTCAGGTTGCCGACGATCGTGAGGATGGTTTCGCCGGCCACTAGTCCTCGTCCTCCATGTCCTCGATCCAGTCGCCGACGAACGTGGCGAGGACGTGCGCGTCCTTGGCTGCGCTGCTCGCGATGCCCCATGCCACGTCTTCGCGACGGTTGTGGCAGTGCAGGGCGAGGTCGGAGAGCGCCGCATAGGCCATGTCGGCCACGTCGCGCATGTGCTCCAGCTCGTCAAGCTCGCCGGCGTCATCCGGGCCGTCGTCCTCTTCCTCGTCGTCTTCGTCGTCGATGACGGTGCCGAGCGGCTTCCGGTCGCTGGAGGCGAACATGTCGGCGAGCGTCTTGCCATTGGGCAGCACAGGTTCGAAGGATATGTAGGCCTTGGCTTTCTCGCTCAATGCGAGGCCGGCTTGGTCGAGCGCCGTGACGAACAGTTTTGCCAGCTCACCGCCGGAGACGGACACGTCGCCCTCGATGAGGCCGTAGAACTTCTCGGCGAGTTTTTCGGCCATTTCCTCGTTGGATGTCATGATGTTCCTTTCCTGATGTCCCGTTTCCATGCCCATTCGCATTCCGCGCCGATGGTCGCCGCGCCTCGGTCGATGACGAACGCGGCGGGCGACGGCATGAGGATGAGGCGCGGGTAGTCGAGCCGTGAATTGCATTCGCAGATCGCGTCCAGCGCCTCGGCGATCAGTTCGCCGGGCGTCATGGTCAGGCCCCGTTCGGTGATGGGCCAGACCATGAGGGTGCGGTGGGTGTTCATGGGACTCCTTCGTTTGGTGCGGGGCCGCGCTGGCGTGGTCGACGCCGGCAATGGAGACCACCGGCTCGCACGCCATCGCTTCCGCAATCCACTGACTTCCTGTCGTATGGGGATGGATCGCGGCCGACGTTGACGCGGCCCCAGTGGACGGCGGCCGAATCGAACGGCTTCCCGGTCTTTGCCCGCGCCCACCTGACGCGAATCTCGACCGGGGGCGAACCTGCCCGCCCTTGGCGCGCCGCCGGTGGAGAGAACCGACGGCGCGATCATTGAGAGAGGTGGTGTTAACGACTTGTTCCTTGTCGCCGCCCGCCGCATCGGAAGGAAGGTCGCAATGGCGGCGGGCAAGCCTTAAATGGTCAGCACGAGCGCGCAGAGAATGACGAGCCTGAGCGACTGGTACACAAGCGCTCCCGGCTTGGCCTTCGTTTCGCGCAGCGCGCCGATGAGTATGAAGTGTTCGAGCAGCGCGTATCCGAGGATCACCCACTGCTGCCAGACGAGTGCATCGAAGTTCATTCCTCTCCTCCCGCCTCTTCGACGAGGCCCACGAGGAACAGGGGCGCGTTGACGAAGGGCCACCACGCGGCCAGACCATTGCCCAACGGGTGCATGCATGCGTCATGGGTCAACAGCCACGCCAGACAGCAGATGATGGAAACCACCAGCAACAGGCCGATCGTATACGGGTAACGCTTGAACATATCCGCCGCCTTATTTGGTCTGGACGAGCGTGTCCGCGCCGTCGGGGACGACGACGAGCTGATCCGCATTGGACAGAGCGTCGATGTAATGCTGCTTGAGCACGTTGTCGGTCAGGCTTTCGTTGAGCACGGCGTTGGCGTCGGCCTCGCCCTGCGCCTTGATCTTCTTGGTCTCGGCCTCGGTCTTGGCGACCTGCTGCTCGTTGAGCGCCTTCTGCTTGTCGATCTCGGCGGCCTGCGCCTCCGTGTACTTCTTGGTGATGGCCTCGCCGTAGCGCACGTCCTGCACGCTGACCTGCTCGACGGTCAGGCCGATCTTCCTCCACTTCGCCGCCAGCGCATCCTGCACCGCCTTCGTGTACTCGCCGCGATTGGTGAGCATCGTCAGGGTGTCGAACCGGCCGGACTGTTCGCGCGCCACGGAACGCAGATCGTTGCTGATGTAGTTCTGCGTGAACGTCTGCTGCTTGCCATACTCCGAGTACAGGTATTCGGCCGCGCTCGGATCAAGGCTGTAGTTGACCTGAATGTCGATGTCTGCAGAAGCGCCGCTCCTGTCGTTGACGGTGACCTGCTTGCCGACCGCGCTGCCGCCGTCGTACTTGTAATCGGTGTACTTGTAGAAGTTGATGAGGTTGTTACGGGTGTCGTATTTGATGACGCTCTGCCACGGCGTCTTCCAATGGAAGCCCGCGTCTTCGGAATGACCGGCCAGACTGCCGCCCATGTTGCGGATGACCGCGACCTCGCCCACGTCCACGGAGTACAGACATGCGGGGATCAGCAGCAGCAATCCGACGAGGCCCGGAATGAGGCCGATGCCGGCCCCCTTGACGTTGTTGGACAGAGCGACGCCGGTGACGGCGGCGCTGAAGAGCAGCAGGATGATGGAGATGACGAACCAGATCATGAGGGTTCCTTTCGGAAGATAAGGCCCTTTCCCCGTGCCGCGTAGGCTTGAAGCTGCAACACAAACAATCCGCTGCATGCGGGGAAAGGAAGAATCAATGGGTTGTGTGTGGGACTGGTTGCAGAATCTCGTGAACGCTCTGGCGGTTCCGACGTTCGCGCTGCTGATATGGCAGATCGTGCGAGCCGAGACCATGAGACCGGTCGAAGCGGTTCACATCCAAGTGACGCGGCTGAAGGCAAACCGGAACGCCTGCATCGTGAAGGCCTCGACATATGGCGGTTATGTAATGCTCTCCGCTTGGATCGCGCCCATTGACGGATGCACTCGGCTGAAGAGCGAAGACCTGCGCGACAGCACCGATGCATTGGCCAACGGCGATACAATCGGCATTCAACTCGAACAGAACAGAGAGAAGGCCACCGTCATTGTCAAATGGGTGACTACCTCCGCCTTTACGCGGCGTCCAGCGGCGCATGCGAGACGAATCACTATCGATCTTCGCGATCATGACCACAAGCCTCTTGTTGATTCAGAGCGTTGGCGGTGGTGCTGGTACGCTCGCCCTGCCCATTTCCTAGCCACAAGATTTCCGAATAGGCTGTCGTCAATGCGTCTTGGGCGCTGGAGTCCCATAGACAGACCGTATTGGAGATCGTCACTACCGCAAACCGCTCTCCAGAGACGGGATCGCGATACACGACGGGATCGGCCGTGATGCTGAGTTCAGGCCGGGGCGGGGCGGCCGGCGGGATGTCGGCGGTGAGGAACAGTCGCAGCACGTCACTCAACGCGAACAACAGGGACATCACGCCGTACAAGCCCATGCGGACGTCCCTTTGCACGACGGCCATCACAACCATCGGCAAGCCACAGAGAACCAGCACGCCGGCGCAGACAATGAGGGTACGGCGCATCATTTTGTCGCTCATTTCGCCGCCTCCGGCACGTATCCGCAGTGGGCACGCCAGCAGCCGTCGGCCATGTCGTGCAGACACGACGCCAAACGCTCGCCATCCGCCAGAGGGAGTGCGATGTGTCCCGCTCCCCCGCATTCCATGAACCGGATTATCGTGGAGGTCTCGGTGACGCTCACGCCGATGCGCGGCATGTCGCTGGTTTTCTCGCCGATCCAGTTGCTCCGGGTGTTGATCGCGTTCGCCAAGACCGCCGCCTCATGACGAGACAGTAGGACGATCGCGCCGCCGGCCCCCGTTCCCTCGGCAAGGTTGCGCAGCCACAGGCGGATACGCACGCCGTCCTCGGACACTTTCGGCCCGCACAGCAGCGGCCGGGTCGCTTTCTCCGGGTTCGCGAAGCGGATCGAGTTCTCGACCTCCCAGTACCTGTCCTTCACCTTCATGCCGTCACCTCTTCCGGTTGGGGGGGGTGGGGTTGTCCACGGGCCACGGGTCAAGGGTGCGACCCATGAGGTAATCAACACTCGTATTGAAAAAGTCAGCGAGCGCCACGTAATCACGCTTGGTGAAGCTGCGGATGCCATTGAGCTTGTTGGACAGTACTTGTCGAGAAATTCCGATCTCGTCGGCGAGCGCCGACTGAGTAATACCACGTGAGCTGAGCAGATCAAGCACGATCTGCGATGTCTTGGATTTCTGTGTTTGTAACCGCATGTGATTACAGATACACCATGAGATGACAGACTCGCAAGTTATCGGCGTGTTGACTTTGTAATCATAAGTGGCTATAGTGATGGCATGACCGAAACAATGACAGCCCCCTCGGTGGCGACCGACTATCAAGCCGTAGCCATCGGGAACATCCGAATGATGCTCAGCCTGAGAGGGTTGAAGCAGAGTGATCTTGCTGCCTACATGGGCAAGCATCGTCAGAACTTGAACAGGATGATTAACACTGGTGCACAGTGGTCGTTCAACGACATGTGCCGAGCCGCGCAGTTCTTCGGTGTCTCCGTTGACACGCTACTGCGCCCTGATCTAACTCAGTCGGAACTTCGAGGGAATGGAGGTTTGCCTGTCGTCAACGTTGACGACTTCCGCCTACGTGGCGGGGCATGGAAGGCCCCGGCTATGATTCTGGCCGCCTGACCGGCCAATTCGGGATCATAACCCAGAGGTCCATGGTTCAAATCCATGCCCCGCTACCAACGCCTCGGGCTTCACATGAAAGAAGTCCGAGGCTTTTTCTATATCTTCAAGGCTCCATGCCACTCGCCTAGTCATCTTCTGTGAAATCGAAGACCTATCGACACCAAGAGCGTTCGCCAGATCCTTTTGTTTGACATTGCGAAGAGTCATGGCCACTTTCATGTTTCGCGTGACTATATCCTGCAAACTGACAGATTCGGCCTGAGCTGCGACCTTAGGGCTGATTGTTGCTGTTGTCATAGCACATAAGTTTAGCGAAACTAACAAAAAGATAGAACGCGACACGCCGAACGAGCATGTCTAACTATATTCGTGGTTAGATGTGAGTGTGACAAACATTTTAGTAGATTCGCCCACTGTAGGTGAAAAGGTCAAACGTCTTATGGGGCTCAATGGCCTGACACAGGCAGAAGTCGCTGAAACATTGCGCTGCTCACGGTCCACTGTCTCGCAGAAATGCACTGGCCGAATCGCTTTCAGCGCGAATGAAATAAACGAGCTTGCCGAACTTTTGCATGTCAGCGCCGATGTGCTCCTTGGGCGAGCTCCGTTGGAGGTGAAGTGATGGATTGGCATCTTGTTTTGTCTATTACGGCTCTGGTTTGTTCCATTCTGGTTTCGATTTACGCGTCACGGTGATTCAGATGGTTGGTTGCGGTGATTTTCTGGCGTCTTCGGGATTGTGGTGGAACCTTCGGTGTGCGCTCCATGCGCGGAATCGTTCGGCCAGTCTGTGCGATGCCTTCCAGTCCTTTTCCTCCCACCATTTGTCGGCGAGTTCCGAAGTGAGGGGTATTTCTTCGTATCCGCAGCGTCGCAGTCTTGTGGGTGATTTGGTCCAGTGGATGCAGATCCTGGCATCCTCGGGCATGTCATCCGCGCCATCGGGCGGCCAGATGGCTATTTTCACGTCATCGCCGTCTTCGTTTGATATGCGAGGGACCATCGTCCGCTCGCCGATTTTCCAGCTACCGTTTGGGAGTTTTTCCCATGCGTATGCGCGAATTATGCAGTTGTGTCCGAACACGCGGACATCGAAAGCGTCCCCATCGCCGTCATTGGCGATCATGGCCTTCCTGACTGGCAAGCGGCCGTGTTCGTCGGTCAGTGGTGGCGTCACGTTGGTCAGGCGAGTGACGATGTACGAGTTCATCCATGATGCCTCCGGTCTATGTCGAACCGTTCTACCGAAGGTTGCGGCCGTCCAACCCAACGAAATTACGGCGATGATGTCGCTGAAGTTCAGGTGCATATATTCTTCCTTCCTTCGTTGTTTGAAAGGTTTGGTTTGTGTGATTACAAGCCTATCGCTGCGGAGGAAGGAGCCTAAATCCATGAATCAAGGAGCAGTGAAATGAGTGTTTTCAATCCGGAATGCACCAGCAATTACTTCCAGGTGCTGGACATCGACCCGTCGGAATGCACCGGCGGCAATCCCTACGCCTTCAAGTGCCGCATCAAGGTGGCCGGAAGCACGTTCGGGTTCGATGGCTTGGACATGGGCGACCTTCAGGCGATGAAGGGCGCGATCAACAAGGCGATGACGCACGCGAGGCGTGCCCGTCGTGAATGGGAAGGAGCCCAGCAATGAGTGTCACAGTCAAGCGAGTGGATGGCAAGCAGCATTGCTTCTTCGAGCTGATCGTTGAGACGGAAGAAGGCATCACCGTGCGCGTTCCGTTCAACGGTTACGAGCTTGACGATCTTGAGAAACAGATCGACCGATGCTTCAACGAGGATTGACGTGAAACGTTTCATCAAGATTGTTTTTCTGATTCTGCTCAGCCCCTTCGTGTTGTTCATGCTGGGGCTGGTGCTCGCGATCGTCCGTCTGGGTGATTTCCTCACCGACGACGACTGACAAAACTTAACGGCATATGGGGCGTACGGCGTACCCCTGCCACCGCTGAGCCGGGTTAGCGACCGGTAACGCCAGGCGCGTGGCTATCGCGCCATTTGCGAGACGAAATTTAGCTCCCGACCCTCTCAGGCCGTCGATTAAGGCGGAATCGGGCGACCATAGGCGGCTTCGGCCGTGGCCTGATTGGGGACCATTCCCGGCGGCTTCGGCCGCTCTTGTTATCGACGGCGCGGCTCCGACCGAAACGTTGTGCGAGACCTTTGGAATCTGTTGACGGCCCGGCCGGGGAATCTCGGCCGAGCGTTTTCATCAGCAGATTCTAGGTCTTGACCTCTCAAGCGCTCACCAACCGAAAGCTACGAATGAATGGAGATTGAGAAATGAGCAGGGCAACGTTCCCCGACAAGTTGAGGATGCAGATGCGGATGGCTCTCCCGATGATCGATAAGAACATCAGGTGCAAGGCCAACACCTCGCGGCAGTCTTTGATGCAGGCGTCCGGATTGAACGACAACCAGCTACAGGCCGCTCTAAGAATGGCCTACGGGGAGAAGGGCGTGCCGAGTCCCGTCTACCGCTCACCCACCGCAGGCAAGATGTACGATTCCGAGTCGCTGCTCCGGGTGCTGGCGAAATGGTGCGGGATGTGGGCCTATGTCATCGAGGATTGAACCATCTCTGCACGAGGTGCTGAACTATCCGGACGAATCACGCAGGATGCTCATGCAGGGCTTCGCCGACAAGGTTGACCGGATCGCAAGCAACAACCGGCGCACCGACATCGAACTGTTCCAGGTCTGCCGGGCGCTCAACGAGCCGAACGTGCCCACCCTGCTCAGTCTTCGTGAGAAAGGCTTGCCGGCATACAAGGCCGGAGAATGGCGCATCGACTGCCGCAGCTTTCGCAAATGGGCCACGACGTACACGCCATACCACCCGAACCGCAAACCGCAAGCCATCTATAAAGAGGAGCAGCTGTTTTGAAACCGCAGATCCGCATATCGCTCGCCGTCGAGGACCACGACCGGCCACAGCCCGGCGACGTGGAGATAGGCCAGAACATCATCTGCCCGGACGGACCGCGCATGGTCTGGTCGGACATCTCGAAGGCCGACTGGCCGATTGTCGCCGCGAAACTGGAACAGATCGCACTGCTGCTCAGGAACAAGGCCACGGCATGACCCGCATCAGCATGCTGACCACCACCGAGGCCGCGACCAGACTGAACGTCAGCAAACGCACGCTGATCCGGTGGCGGCAGTCCATCCCGATCATCGGACCGCCGCCAATCCGCATCGGCAACTCGATCATGTACGCCGAACAGGACGTGAACGGCTGGATACTCACCCAACGAGAGAAAGGCAAGAAGGCATGAGAAGGCAAACGGTAGACCCGCGCATCAGATCGAAGGTCATCGCCACATACGGCAACCGCTGCTGGCTCGGCATGCCCGGCTGCTCCATCACGGCGACGGAGGATGACCACATCATCCCGTTCAGCCATGGCGGAAAGGACACCGTGGCGAACCTGCGCCGCGCCTGCAAGCACTGCAACGCGATGCGCCAGGACCGCGTGCTGTCAGGATACGGCGCGACGATGCATGTCGTCATCGGACCGCCACGAGCCGACTTCGGCATGGCCATGCAGTCCATGCTCCGCCGTGACAGCATCGTGGTCAGCTTCGACAGCCTGCTGCGCGACCTGTGCCCGACGCAATCCAAAGCAAGCGATGGGCTCCGCCTCGCCGCCGCGATGGCGTGGGACGGTGCGGCACGCACATTGGCCAAAAGCTCCGAGCCGTTGGATGTGTGGCTGGTGCGCACACTGCCACGCTCCCGCCGCCATCCCGACATGCTATCGGAATGGATAGCACTGGACTACGATGTGCATGTCATCGAGACGCCGGCATCCGAAACGTTCGCGCTCGACCTCTCGCACCAGGAGTATCGGACGGCGCAGCAATGGTACTCGCTGCACCTCACGCAGCAGGCGGTGGATGCCCGCATGGCCGCGAGACGGCAAAGGCTCGCCGCTCTCGGCCTGAGGCACGGCGACGACACGGCTCGGCCACGCTGGTAGCGGTTTTTTAAACAGTCGACCGCCCGAAGACCCCGCGCCAAGTCTTTTCTCCCCCCAGAACCATGCAAAAAAGTGGAAAAACGTTGGAAAACCAAGGAAAAACAAACATGAATCAAGGAATATTGGAAGGTTTCGAGGAATACACGCATCCCTACGGCATCATCGGCCTTCAGGAGCAGGCGACCCTGAATCTCATCAAAAGCTTCATGGACGGCAAGACGTTGACGCCGGAAGCCACCTACATCTGCAAGTCGATGCTCTCGATCGCCAGGAACATCGACCTCCAGAACAACAAGGGACGCGAAATCAGCCGTAACATGACCTCGCTGCTCACATGGTTCCAGGAACTCAAGTCGATGTATCCGGACCAGCCGCAGCTCGACCCGACGCTGGCCGACTTCATCGCCGACGCGAAGGCCGGACTGTGACCATGCTCATGCGCGGCGGCACGAAACGCGACGAATCACGGCCGACAGACGGCGCGATCGTGGCCAGGACGGCCGAGATGCTCGGCAAGCCGCTGCTGCCATGGCAACGATACGTGGCCGACGTGGCCGGGGAAATCGACCCGGACACCGGCACGTACTTCTACGACCGCGTGGTTTTGAGCACGCCGCGCCAGTGCGGCAAGAGCACGCTGATCGATACCGAGGACACGAGAAACGCGCTGCTCGGACCTGACAGGAAGATCTACTACCTCGCGCAGACCGGCAAGGACGCCGAGAAACACTTCAAGGACTTCGTGCAGCAGCTCTCAAAATCGAAGCTCGCGCCGTTCGCCCTCAAGCCGCGGCTTTCCAACGGCGGGATGGAGCAACGTTTCGGAAACGGCAGCTTCATCTGCCCGCTGGCCGTGACCAAAGTGGCCGGCCATGGCACACAGATGGACAAGTTCACCATCGATGAGGCGTTCAGTCTGGACGACGAGACCGGCAAACTGATCCTCGACGGCATGGCACCGACCATGAACACAAGACTTCATTTCACCGGCGTCCAGCCGCAGATCTGGATCACCTCGACCGAAGGCACGGCAGATTCCACGTTCCTCAACGGCCTGCTCGACTCCTTCCGCGCCGGAAACGTGCCGACACGCACCTGCTGGTTCGATTTCGGCATCCCCGACGACGCCGACCCCGATGACTTCCAGACGATCCTGAAATGGCATCCGGCCGCCGGCCTGCTCTGGGACGTCCGGCAATTGCGCGACTTCCGTGAGCAGTTCGCCGGCAACGAGGCCGGTTGGGCGCGCGCCTTCGGCAACCGGCGAGACAACGGCGTGGCCGAGCGCGTCATCCCCGACCAGCTGTGGCAATCGACGTTGGCCACACCAATCACACCGGACCGGATCGACGGCCGACCCGTGGTGATCGCCGCGGCCGTCGATGTGGATGCCACGAACACGTCGATCTCGGCCGCGATTCTCAACCATGACGACACCGTGACCGTGCAATTGCTCGAAGTCCTGGACGGCACCGGCATGGCACCCGCCGAGATCATGAGAATCTGCGGCACCTACCACGCGCCGCTGGTCATGGACGGCAAAGGGCCTAACGCCGACCTGCACGACCGGCTCGTATCCATGACCGATGAAGCCGGCGACCCACTGATTGACTTCATCGCCATGCAATCAGCCGACTATCTCGCGGTCGGCCAGGCATTCGTCAGTGGTTTGCAGAACAAGCTGATACGCCACGCCGCCGATGCCGAGCTCGACGCAAGCGCGGCCAACTGCGCAAGGACGTGGAGCGGCGACGCGTGGCGCGTCACACGGCGTGGCAGCACAGGGCTGACCTCGCCGATTGAATCATGCATGCTGGCCTCGTGGGGCGCGCATCACCTGCCCTCGGACGGCGCGCTGCAAATCTTCTGACGTGTCACCGTTTGTCACCGTTTGTCACCGAATGTCACCGTTTTTTTGGCCGTGACGTAACCGCGGCCATATTCTCGGCGGCATGAACCTTTGGAAACGAATGAAGCTCGCCGGCCGCGTGCTCACGCGTGGCGCGGAAGGCACGGACATGCCGGAAGGCGTCAAGCCGCCGGCACGGCGTTCGGACACCGAACCGCTTCAACTGTCCACGGTGTTCCGTGGCGTGCAGGTGTTGCAGACGGCCATCACCGGGCTCCCGGTCGTGGAGCAGCGAGGCGGCCGTGATCTGCCGGACGTGAGCCCGTTGGTGTTGCAGCCGGACGTGTCCCGTTCACGACGTGATTTCATCGCCGACATCGTGGCCTCGCTCGTGCTCGACGGCAACGCGTTCACCCGCATCGTGCGCGACTGGCAGGGCGAGATCGTGACATGCGAGGTGCTGCCGCCGCAATACGTGACCGTCACGGACGAAAGCGATGACCCCGCGCGGCCTGACCTGCGGTTCTCCTATCTCGGCCGCGACTACACGACGGAGGACATCGTGCACAGCAAGTTCCTCAACGTGCCCGGACGTCTTCGCGGCCTCGGCCCCATCTCGGCGGCGCGCGAGGAAATCGAGGGCGCGCAGCTCGCGCGCGACTACAAGACGAAGTTCTTCACCGATGGCTCGAACCTCAAGGGCTATCTGCGCACGAGCGAGAACGTCACGAAGGAGACCGCGCAGCAGGCGAAGGAAGCGTGGAAGAGCGACGGCACCGCAGGTGACATCAAGGTGCTAGGCAAAGCCCTGGAATACGTGCCGCTCGACATGAAGCCGGCGGACCTGCAATTTCTGGAGACGCAGAAGTTCGACACCACGCAGATCGCCCGTCTGCTCGGCATCCCGGCAAGCATCATGCTCGCCGCCGTCGATGGCTCGAACCTCACCTACAGCAACATCGAACAGTCCTGGATCGAGTTCGCGGACTACACGCTGGCGGCCTACACCGGCGAGATCGAGGAGATCTTCAACCGCCTGCTGCCGCGCGGCCGAACCGCGAAGTTCGACTGGGACAGCTCGCAGCGCGCGAACATGAGCGACCGATACACGGCTTACAAGACCGCCATCGAGGCCGGTTTCCTCACCGTCGATGACGTGAGGCGCAAGGAAGGGCTGCCGGCACTCGTGAAGGGAGAAGACCAATGAACATCGAGAAACGTGAAATCGCCTGGAAGGGGCTGACGCTCCGCTCGGCCGACGACGCCGGGGCATCGACGGTGGAGGGCGTCGCCGTGCCGTTCGGCGACATCATCGACACGTGGGACGGCGCGGAGACCTTCGACCGCGATTGCTCGTTCGACGGGCTTGACGAGGCGAAACTGTGCTTCGAGCACGGCGAGACCATCGGACGGATCACCAACGCGGAAAGCACCGACGACGGCCTGCACATCACCGCGCGGATCAGCGACACGGCACGCGGCCGCGACGCGATGACCCTGATCCGTGACGGCGTGCTCGACAGCTTCTCGGTCGGCTTCGTCCCGATCGAATCGCAGAAGGACCGCGACGGCATCACCCACCGCCGCAAGGTCAGGCTGCTTGAGACCAGCATCGTGAGCTGGCCGGCCTACCAGAACGCGAAAATGACCAAATCAGCGGCACCAGCCGTCGAACACAGGAAGGAAACCATGGAAAACAACAACGAACTGATGGACCTGATCCAGTCCGTCCAGGAGGAACAGCGCGGCATCAAAGCCGAAATCACCAAGATGGGCGCGAAACCAGAGCCGGCGGCCATCGGCGCGGCCTACCGAAGCCACGGCGAATACATGCAGGCACTCGCGCGTGGCGACGAGCAGGCCATGACCGTGATGAAGGAATGCCGTGACCTGATCTCGACCAAGGACACCGGCAACACCGCCACCTGGATCGCCGATGACCTCAAACTGATCGAGGAACGCCGCAAAGTCTCCCAGCTTCTGACCCATGACACGCTCCCGGCCACAGGCATGAGCATGGAATACCATGTCGTGACCTCCGACGGCACCGCAGCCGGCAAGCAGACCGAGGAAGGCGCCGATCTTTCCTTCGGAAAAATCAGCTTCGGCACCAAGACGGCCGACATCAACACCTACGGCGGCTACACCACCCTATCCCGCCAGACCATCGAACGCAGCACCACGCCGATGCTCAACACCGCGATCACCGCGTTGCAGAACGCTTACGCGAAGGCCACCGAGAAAGCCGTGCGCGACCACCTGTATGCGGAGATCAAGGCTCAGCGCGACGCGTCCAAGGACGCCAACAAGATCGACGCCCCGCAGCTCGCGAACATGACCATCGACGATTGGGTGTCCCTGATCATCGACGCGTCCGAGCTGGCCGACGACCGCAACGTGTCGCTGACCCGCCTCGCGGTCTCCAAGGACGTGCTCAAGGCGCTGGTGGGGCTCAAGGACACCGGCGACCGTTTCTTCAACCTCAGCGGCGACGGGTCGGACACCATCGGAAGTTTCGACCTGACCGGCGTGGCCGGCACGTTCATGCGCGTCCCTGTCGTGCTGCTGCCGAACGCCGATGCCGGGCTGGCCAGCTTCATCGACCCGGCCGCCGTGACCGTCTGGGAGTCCGGCGGCCCCGCACAGCTGACGGACGGGAACGTGACCGGCCTGACAAACTCCTACAGCGTCTACGGATACATGGCCGTGGCCACGACCTATGCCGACGGCCTGATTCCGGTGAAGTTCGCCACGGCATGATGATCGCTGACAACATCCTGCTGCAACGACTCCGCGACGAGGTGGGTGTCCCGGCCGGAGAGGACGAACGGCTCACGGTCAAACTCGCGGCGGCGAAGCGATACGTCGCGCACGCGGTCGGCACCGCCACCGTGGACGACGATCTGCTGGCCGACTGCATCGTCTCCTGCGCCGCCGACCTGTTCAACATGCGTGACGCGCGCCTCGGCGTGATGGACGTGGGAGACTCGACCGTTGAACCGTTCAGGATCTCAACAGACCCGCTCCGCTCGGTCTGGCCGAAACTCCGCGCCGCCGGCGTGCTCACCGGGGGCATGGTGATCGCATGAACATCCAGGAACAACGCGCCGCGCTGATGAACACGCTCCCCGACATGCTCGATGGACTGGTCAGCAGCGTCAGCATCGACGCCCAACTGATCCGTCCGACAGCCGGCAAAGTCGCGGTGTTCATCGAACCGCCAACCGTGGAATGGCCATCATGGGGCCCGCCAGAACCGGTCTGGACGTTGGACGTCATCGCCGGCACGCCGGCCACGCAGCCATCGGCCGTCGATGACATCCTCGCCGCGCTCGACCGGCTCGCCGACAAGGGCCTGAACCTGCAGAAGGCCACGCCGGCAAGCTGGAGCCTGGCCGGCGCCGGCACGCTCGCGGCCTACCAGGTCACATTGAACGCTTTGGAAATCGAAGAAACAGAATAGGAAGGAAACAATCATGGCTGGAAAGATCCGCACGCTCGGCCCAGGCATCTTCAAGATCACGGACACGTCCGACGGCAGGGACTTCAGCGCCGACCTGACCAAGGCGCAGCTGAACCCGTCGAACAGCAGCGACGACCCGACCACCTACCTCGACGGATCAGAGGAGACGAACACCACGACCACATGGACGTTCGAGGGCACCATAGGCGACGACTTCAGCGAGGACGGTCTGGCCGTCTGGCTCTTCGACCACAAGGGCGAAACACTGCCGGCCCAGTTCGTACCAAACAAGAACGGCAAGATCCAGTGGACCTTCAACGTCACCATCGCGCCAATCGCCATCGGCGGCGACGTCAAGTCCAAGAACACGAACGATCTGAGTTTCGCCGTCACGAACGTCGCCCACGCCGCATACGAGGGCAAGTGATGGCGGACAAGGCGCTGATGGTCGTCGGCCAGAGACGCTTCGTGCAGACGATGCGCAAGGCCGGCGCGGACATGGACGACCTGAAGGAAGTGAACCGCGAAGCCGCGCAGATAGCACTGCCCGCCGTCCGCAACCTCGCGCCGCGCGGCAAGACCGGCCGGCTGGCCGGAAGTCTGCGTGTCGGTGCGACGAAACGCGCCGGCGTCATCCGCGCCGGCCGCAAGGCCGTGCCCTACGCAGGACCAACCAACTACGGGTGGCCAGCCCGCCGCATCAAGCCCCGGCTCTTCGTCAACAACGGCGTCGCCTCCACCGAGAGCCAATGGCAAAAGGTCTACAAAGACTTCATCGACAAGACACTGAACCAAGTGAAAGGAAAATAATGGCAACTACCCGCATCACCTACACGGACGGGACCAGCGAACTAGTGCCGATCACCATGCGCGCCACCTGCAAAGCCGAGGCGCACGCCATCGACGCGGGCTGGGGGCCCATCACCCAGTCCCCCGTCCGTTCCGGCGCGTACGCGGCCTACGCGGCCCTGCGCATGGCCGGCCGCAGCATGCCTGATTTCGAGCATTGGCTGGACACCGTGGCGTCCTTCGACCTTGCGGCAGCGAAGGAGGAGCCGGAAGAGGGAAACCCTACGGACTAGCCGCGTGGCCTCAAGGCTCGCTCGGCCGTCTCTCGTTCCTCCTGGCAAGCCGTTTCGGCGGCACGCCATGGCAATGGAGGAACGAGGCCGACGAGCTGGATTGGGGCACCGGACTGGCCGAACTGCTCAAGGAAGCGGAAGAAACACGGAAGGAGTGAACCGTGGCGCACAGCGCGATCATGAGCGTGCGCATCACCGGCAACGCCGATGATGCCGTCAAGGCGTTCGAGAAGACCACCACGAAGGCCGCCGCTTTCGGCAGCGCCATCGGCGGACTCGCCGTCAAGGGCGTGACCGCGCTGTGGGACACGGTGAAGGGCTTCGCCAGCGACGTGGTGAACATGTCGGACAGCACCGACAAGTTCATGAACACCATGAGCTTCGCCGGCATCGACACGAAGGCCGTGCAGGCCGCCGCCAAGGAAACCCGCAAATACGCGGACGACACCGTGTACGGGCTCGATGACATCCAGAACACCACCGCGCAGCTGGCCGCCAACGGCATCGGCAACTACATGGAACTGACCGAGGCGGCCGGCAACCTGAACGCAGTGGCCGGCGGCAACGCCGACACGTTCAAAAGCGTCGCGATGATGCTCACGCAGACCGCAGGCGCGGGCAAGCTCACCACCGAGAACTGGAACCAGCTGACCGACGCCATCCCGGGCGCGTCCGGCAAACTCCAGGAGGCCCTGCTGAAGAACGGCGCGTACACGGGCAACTTCCGTGACGCCATGGCCAAGGGCGAGATCACGGCCGACGAGTTCAACCAGGCGCTGCTGGACCTCGGCATGACCGACGTGGCGAAACAGGCCGCGACATCGACCAGCACCATCGAGGGAGCCATGGGCAACCTCGAAGCCGCCGTGGTCGGTGGTCTGACCGACGCGTTCAACCTGTTCAAACCTGCCGTGACCGGCGGCATCAACGCGGCATCAACTGCCGTGACCAGTCTGGCCACCACCGGCGTGCAGGGATTGCAGACGTTCTTCGGCCAGGTCAAGGACACCGGAGCGTTCACCGCCTTGCAGTCGGCCGCGCAGTCGGTCGGCGGCGGCCTGCAATCATTGTGGAACGGCATCATGGCGGTCGTGAATGCGATGACCGGAGGACAGCCGGCGGGAACCGCGTTCGGCAACGTGCTCAACACCGTCGCCACGGCCGCGCAGACGGTCGGCGGCTGGCTGAAGACCGCCGGCGACTGGATCAGTCGAAACACGGATCTCGTGACCCCCCTCGTGGCCGCGATCGGCGGAGCCGTGGCGGCCGTCACCGCCGTCACCACCGCCATGCGGATTGCCGCCGTCGCTCAAGCGCTGCTCAACGCGGTCATGGCCGCGAACCCGATCATGCTGGTCATCACGCTCATCGCCGCGCTCGTGGCCGGACTCACCTACTTCTTCACCTGCACCAACACCGGCAAGGCCGTGTGGTCGAGCTTCACGGGTTTCCTCTCCGGCTGTGTGCAGGGCATCATCGGCTTCTTCTCCGGTCTCGGCTCCACCATCATCGGCATCTTCAGCTCGGCCGCGAACGGTGCCAGGAACGCGTGGAACGGCGTGGTCGGCTGGTTCCGTGGACTGCCGGGCTCCATCGCCGGGTTCTTCGGCAACGCCGGCAGCATCCTGTACAACGCCGGCGCAAGCATCATCAGCGGTTTCCTCAACGGCCTGAAATCGATGTGGAGCAACGTGACCGGCTGGATCAGCGGCATCGGCGACTGGATCAAGGCCCACAAGGGCCCGATCAGCTACGACCGTCGCCTGCTCATCCCCGCCGGCCAGGCCATCATGACCGGTTTCGCACAGGGCCTCAACAACGGGTTCGACAACCACGTCGAGACCGCTATCAGCCGCGCCAACCGCAGACTAGCGGCCATGCCCCTCAACGTCTCCGCCCAGGGCAACACGACCACGCCAGTGGTCAACACCTGGAACGTGGAGATCAACGGCGAGGTCATCGACAAGGACGGCACCGCCAAGGCCATCAAACGGCTTCTGGCCGACTACGACGCAAGGAGGTCGTGATGCAGCAATGCTTCATGTTCATCGACACCGGCAGCGGCTGGACGCCGGTGAACGATTCCGCCAAGGACATCGCGGCCCTAGACTCGTTCACCATCGATTGGGGCAGCGACAGCATCGACGAACAACCGGAACCCACCGTGATGTCGTTCACCCTGCGCGACCGGACCGGACGGCTGGCCGGCCAGGCATTGACATTGGCCGGCATGAAAGTGGTCGTGCAGTTCTCCAACCAGCCGCGATGGATGGACCTGACGCCAGCGATGGGCAGCTGGCAAGATCTGCGCATCCCCATCGACTCGCTACACAGGGCGTATCTCCCAGTCTCTCCGGACTCGCCGGACTCGCCGGCCATGACGATGTTCGCCGGCACCGTCTCCACCGGCGGCAGCGTCGAACCGGCCAGCGGCGGCGGGTGGCTGCTCAAACTCTCCGCCACATCGAGGATGGCCGTGTGGAAGCGCCTGCAATCCCAAGGACCGACAGACACGGCCGCGAAATGGAACGGCGCGCACTGGATAGGCACGCCGGCCGCACGCCTCGCGGAGATGAACCGCCGGGCATCGGCGCAGGGAGCTCCGGAAGCACAACTGGACGGCCTCGCCCTGCCATCAAGCGTCGCGCCATACACGCCATCCGAGCATCCATCGCAGCTCGACCTGCTGCACCGGCTCACCGCCGGCCCACGACTCCCGCAATGGCACGAAGTCTACGACGGCGCTACATCAAGCCTCCGGCCATTGTTCCTCGCCGACCCGATAGCCGTGCATCTGTCAACCGATGGCCGACTCAACGTCCTCACCGACGGAGAGACACGATACGCGCTCTCGGCGGCCGACATCGAGGCATCGACGGATCTGAGCATCACCGAACCTTTGACACAGGTCGTCATCAACGCGAAACGCGTCAAATCGGACAACGGCAAGCTCTCTTTCGACGACGCGGAGATCACGATGGGAGACCAGAGCCGTCTTCCACCACAATTGACCGCCATGCAGAAGAGCCTCACCATCGATTCCGACATGCTTGCCGTGGACGACTCGGGCGGCGTATGGAACAGCGGCGGCACCTCGAACGTCAGTGACACGGACCGCGCCAACATCGCGCAATGGCTCGAATCGAACGACCTGCGCATGGTACCGGAGAACGTGACGTTCAACAGCACGCGACTCGACCCGGCACGACTTCCATGGCTGTACAAGGCAAGCCCATCCGGCCCGTTCATCATCGTCAAGGCCAAGGCGTCGGCACTGACCGGCTCAGATGGCCGACCGGCCTTCACCGGCCCCATCACGACCATCGGCGGGACGCTCTCATACCGGTGGCGCAACGGCAAGCCGACGCTCACCCAGGAAGCGACGCTGGCCGCGCTCCGGCCGCTGCTGACGAAACAGATCACATGGACCGACCTGCCCACCCTCAGCTGGCAGCAGCTCGACCTGCACATCTGCGACCTCTCGATGATCCAGATCATCGACACTTCTTCGCCCACCGCCGAAAAGGAAGGAACACAATGACAGCAACAACACCAATCTACGGCCTCTCGTATCCCGAAGGCTCCGACCTCGTATCAACCGCGCCGGACTCGTTCAAGAGCATGGCCGACACGTTCGAGAAGGCGCTTGACCAAGTGGACCGGAGGACCACGCCGGAAGGCGTCAAACCGGCCGTCGCGACCACCCTCGAAGCCCTTCGGCAGATCACCGGCGTCATCGGCCAAACAGGTTTCGTCACCGGCGGCAACGACGACAACGGCCCATATGTGTGGGACGGCGCGCAATGGGTCAAGACCAGAACCGCCGACATGCCATGGAACGGCACTTGGAGACTCAACTCGCGGATTTACACCGGACGCAAATGGGTGGACGGCCGCCGCATCTGCATGCAGGTCCGAGAATACAAGAACCTGACCAACAACTCGCGCACCCCACCGGGCTTCAGCATCTACAGCCTACTGGACTACCGCGTCATCACCCAAGGAAAAGGCGGCGCGCCCCAACCGTTCCTCGCCACCGACACCTACTGGCATTCAGAAGTCACGGTCACACCATCCGAGATCATCGTACGCAAAGGCGCATCGAACACGCGCGCGCTCAACGTCTGGATCGTCTACATCTACACGGAGCCCGACGCGTGACGGATCTCATCATCGCCATCGTCGGCGCAGTCGGCGCGGTAGTCGGCGCACTGGTCTCCACCCTCTCGGCCGCCGCGAAGAACAAGATGGAAGCCTACAGGCTCGCACAGAAGATGCAGGCCGACAACCAACGCCTCTGGCAATGGAACCGGCAACTCATCGACCACATCTACCGCCGCGCCCCGCCACCGCCGCCGGAACCACCTGAAGACCTTTTCCGCGAGTAGAAGGAGCCAACATGAGCGACATCATCTGGAAAGGAAGCCCGAACCACTACGTGGGCCGCAACGGCTACGGCGTCACGCACATCACGCTGCACATCATGGTTGGATACCTCGCCGGCACCGATTCCACGTTCGCCAACCAGTCGAGCCGAGCATCGGCCCACTACGGCGTCGGCGCGACCGGAGAGATCCACCAATACGTGTCGGAACTCGACGGCAGCTATTCGGACGCGAACTACGCATCGAATAATTCGACCATCAGCATCGAGCACGAGGGCGGCATGGCCGACGGCGCGGTATGCACCCAGGAGTGCATCGACGCAAGCGCCAGACTGTGCGCCGACATCGCGAGAAGGTACGGATGGAAAAAACTGTGGCACGACGGCCTGAAAGGCAATGTGTGGCTGCACAGGGAGATTCCAGGCACCGACCACCTCGCCTGCCCCGATCTCGCGCCCAACGGACTGCCATACAAGCAGATCATCGACCAAGCAAACCGAATCCTTGAAGGAGGAACCATGTCCAACGCAGGCGACGAAGTATGGAACTGGGCATACAAGCCCAACGGAAAGAACGCCACACCGGGCGGCAACATGTACAATCTGCTCACCTACGAGCTGCCGCAGCGCATCCGCGACAGCATCATGCAATACAGCTACAAGGGCTCGGCACCGGGCGGCAACATCTACAACACCATCTGCTTCGAGATCCCCGGAATGCTGAAACAGCTCACCAAGACCCTTGAAGCGCAGCAGAAGCAGATCAGCGAATTGTCCGAAAAAATCAGCAAGCTGGAAGGGACCGCGAAATGACCGACACGACGGAAAACCGACTCCCGACGGCCAACACAACGGAGGATGACGCAATGCCCGTCTCGGCGCAGATCATGGCCGCCGCCGATGGCAACGCCGAGGCAACGACGCCGAGAATCGACAGCGGCACAATATCCAGATTCCTCGTGCTGCTCCTTGCGCTTGTCAACCAGGGACTGACCATGTTCGGCCATCCGGTGCTCAACATCGATGACACGACCATCACGCAGCTCGTGAGCCTCGCATGGACAGCCGGCAGCGCCATCTGGTGCTACTGGAAGGACAACGACGTGACCGCGAAAGCCCGCGTCAAAAAGGCGAGGCTGTCGGCACGTCACGCGGCCTAGATAAGCCGGACGGCCGCCGTGGCTTCTCTCAGACGGCCGTCCGGCATCGCAACGTAATGCTCCGTGGTCTCAACCGATTCATGGCCGAGCAGTTCGGCGACCACGAACAGGTCGTGTGTGGCGGCGTAGGCCGTGGTGGCGAACCGGTGGCGCAGCGTGTGCGCGGCGTATCCGTCCGGCAGCAGATGACTGATGTGGTCCCCGATATAGGACTCCTCCACATGGCCGACGAACCGGCCAGGGAACAGGTAGCCCCGAGCGTCCATGATGATGTCGGCCAGATCATCCGGCAACGGCACTATGCGCTGCTTGTCGCCTTTGCCGCGCACGATCAATGACCGGCCGGCGCTGTCGGCCACGACGTCATCGCTGCGGACCCGCGCGATCTCGCCACGCCGCAGTCCGCACTCCGCACCGAGCCGGATCATGAGTTTTTCCGACGACGTGGCCTTCTCCATCGCCGCAGCGATGTAACGGTCCGGGCATGGTCTGGGATGCGCGTGCGGCTTCTTCACGCGTGGCACGTCCAGGCTCGGGTCGTCGCTTCTCCGGCCGCTTTTGTGCAACCATCGGAAGAACGACGAAATGGTGTTCCGGTACGCTTTGCGCGTCTCGGGTTTCCATTGCTGCCGTGCGAACGCCTGCACGATCTGCTCCGTGGTCACGTCTTTGGGGCCTGACGGCATGAGCAGCGCCGCGAGATGCACCATCTTGTATCGTCGGCTTTTGATTGTCTGTGCTGATAGGCCGGCCGCCTTGAGGGTGTCAGTCCACCCTTCGATGCTTCTGCGCCATGGGACCGGTGCGCTGATCTTGTTTCTCATGATCCATCATGCACCCCATCATGCACCCCTGGCTTTAAGCGGTTAAAATGAGCTCGGATAAGCTCAGAAGCCCCATGGATTTGAACCGTGGACCTCTGGTATCCCCAGAGGTCCACGGTTCAAATCCATGCCCCGCTACCGATGAAAGTCAGGAACCATAGTAGTTCCTGACTTTTTTGTTTTCCTACCGAATCTTGGCCAAGCCGATTACTTAACAGAATCCGGGCAAAATCTGGACATGGCAGCTGGTCGGACTGTTCACAGGTTTCGAATTTCGCCACGTTCTTTTCGCTGGCTTCCTTCAGCATATTCAGCCAAGTTCCGCAAACTCGCCTCCATGAAGCAGCATCATCGCCACCTATCATCGTCGACGAACGGCATATAGCATGAACGCCCCGCAGCACATCACGGCAGCTGCCAAACCCAACACCAGCCCCATCGAACTTCCTGTCTGCGGCATTTCCTGCTCAGGGGCATAAAGGTTATCGACATTGAACGTCAACAGGCTATCCTCACGTTCCACCACATCGTTCAGCACCATCATTTTCTGCGCGGTGACGGCCTCATCCAATCCCACGGACTGGTATCCGACCTTGATATTGACCTCGCCGGCGCCCGTTGCATGCCAATACACGGTGGTTCCCTCCAGTTCGGCCCAGCCGACTGCCGTGGGCTCGTCATCTTCGTCGAACACGGCCGGACCTTCGATCGTCGCCGTGAATACGCCCTCGACAGGCTGTCCACTCGCATCCAGCAACTGCACGAACAGGCTTCCGGACCGCAATCCCTGCCGATCATCACGCGTCACCCTCGAAGAAACCGGCAACTTGTTCGCAGCCTCCTCCCAAAGCTCGTTGACCTTGCTTTCCAGCCCATCCATCGCTGAAAAGAGGTATTGCTCATGCCTGGCCCACACCTTTTGGTCGTCATAGTTGCGGTGCACCAGCACGCCGATCGCCGCATACGTGAGCACCGGTTCCCCGTCATGTTGATATTCGGACAGCAGCCATGCAAGGCGCCGCGCCGCTTCCGTATTTTCCACGGTGGTGGTTTCAGTCACCTTATAGTCGGTCATGCGTTCGATTTGCCGGCAATAATAGAATTTGCCCGATCTCGATTCCGCGTTCACCCCGATCACATACGGTTTTCCATCAAGAAAATAGTTGTGATGCTTGCCGTTCGCACGTAGCAGCTGTTCGGCGGCCAGCGCTACCGGGCATGTCATCGCTACGATTATGGCGCAGGCCACCAATACCGCGGCCAGAATCGCAAGCATACGTCGCTTCATAACATTCATTGCATCGTCCTTTCGATATGCACGTCGTTGTTGCCGTGATTCAACAGACTTACATACTTGCGATTACCACATGGTCTTTTTCAGGGATTGTGGTCGGAGGACGTATTTTTCGGCATTTTGTGGATAACTTTGCCTGTTGAAAACCGCGACTTATCCACAAAAAACGTTTTGCCAAACTTAAGTCAAGAAGTTATCCACAAAGGGCGGAAAATCGCTGGTCAGAAGATAGTTCACCAAATCCACCTTTCCTCATCTATAATCGGCGTTATGGCAGAAGAAGATAACAGCGCGGAACCGCGCACCACAACCAAGCAATCAACCCTCAAGAAGACGACCGCTAAGGCGGAGTCATCAATGTCTCAGACGCCTAACAAGCGCACTGCCGCCAAAAAACCTACGGCATCCACCGCTCGCAAGCGCACCGCCAAGGCGAAGACCGCCTCACCACAAGTCGTAGGCGAAGCCCCAGCCCCCGTCATCGAACGCACCAGCCCCGAACAGTTCGGCCGCGTGAACGTGCTCGACATCACCCCGAACGTTGAGAACGGCCTGTTCCCAGCACGCGTGGAGCTCGGCGAAGCATTCAATGTCACCGCACAAGTGTTCATCGAAGGCCGCACCAAGGCCGGAGCGACCGTGTCCGTGCGCAGCGCACGCGGCCGCGAGGTTGAACGTTTCGCCATGACCTGCACCAATCCGGGTCTTGATCGCTGGGAAGCCATGGTCAAGATCGGCGAGCACAGCGATCTGAAGCCGTGGGATACCGACTATGCCACCGTCAAGCGCAAGCTGGGTGAATGGCAGATCGTGGTTGAAGGCTGGGAAGACACCTACCAGTCCTGGCTGCACGACGCCATCATCAAGGTTGAAGTGAATGACGACGTGGAGAATGCGCTGGAATCCGGCGCACGACTGCTCGCGCGTTGGGACGACGCGAAGGATTCCAAGCTTTCCGCAGCCGACAAGAAGGTGCTGCGCGACGCTGCCAAGACCATGGAAGACAAGTCGTTGAGCGCCGAAGAGCGTCTCGCCGCAGCCCAGAGCAGCGACATCGAACGGCTGCACGAAACCAACCCGCTGCGCGACGGCCTGTCCGAATCGAATCCGCAGCGTTTCCGCGTGGAACGCCCGAAGTCCAGCTTCGCCTCCTGGTATCAGTTCTTCCCGCGTTCCGAAGGCGCCTACTACGGCGAAGACGGCAAGATCGTTCCCGGCAATCTCAAGACGTCGATTGCCGGCCTGGAACGTGCCGCAGCCGAAGGCTTCAACATTGTGTATTTGCCGCCGATCTTCCCGATTGGCGTGACCAACCGTAAGGGACGCAACAATTCCCTGGTAGCCGGCCCGAACGATCCGGGCTCCCCGTTTGGCATCGGTTCCGAACTGGGTGGCCACGACACCGTTGACCCGCAGCTTGGCACCATGGACGATTTCAAGGCATTCTGCGAGCGCGCCCACGAGCTGGGCTTGGAAATCGCGCTTGATTTCGCCCTGCAGTGCTCTCCTGACCACCCGTGGGTCAAGGCGCATCCGAACTGGTTCCGTACCAAGCCGGACGGCACCATCGCATTCGCCGAGAATCCGCCGAAAAAGTATCAGGATATTTACCCGATCGACTTCAATGCCGACATGGAAGGCATCGAAAAAGAAGTCGAACGCATTATGGATCTGTGGGTCAAGGCGGGTGTGACGGTCTTCCGCGTTGACAATCCTCACACCAAGCCGGTGCGTTTCTGGCAGGATGTGATCGCCGCCGTTACGAAGAAGCATCCGGAAGTGCTGTTCCTCGCTGAGGCGTTCACCCGCCCGGGCATGATGCGCGCGCTGAGCTATGTGGGCTTCACGCAGTCGCACTGCTACTTCCCGTGGCGCAACACCAAGGAAGAGCTCGAAGAGTACTTCGAAGAGACCAACGGCGATGGCGGTTTCTACCAGCACAACACATTCTGGCCTACCACTCCGGATATTCTCACCGCCTACGTGCGCGACAACGGCATCGCCGGTCACGCGGTGCGTGCGGTGCTCGCCGCTATGGGTAGCCCGAGCTGGGGTATTTACAACGGCTACGAGCTGATCGAAAACAAGCAGCGTCCGGGCTTCGAAGAGCAGATCGACAATGAGAAGTACGAAGTCAAGGTGCGCGATTGGGATAGCACCGAAAAGTACGGTATCGCCGAACTGCTGACCTCGCTCAACAAGATTCGTGACACTCACCCGGCATGCCGCAGCTACCACAATCTGCACATTCTGCCGAGCGATGATGCGGGCGTGATCGCATTCCTGCGCCAGACCCCGGCCGAACTGACCGGTACCGGCAAGGCAGACACGGTGATTGTGATCGTGAACCTTGACGGCCACAACGCGCACCAGTCCATCGTGCATGTGGAGCTTGGCGACTTCGGTTTCGCCACCGACAAGCCGCTCAAGGTGCATGACGAGCTGACCGGCCGCGACTTCGAATGGGGTTACGACAACTACGTTTCGCTCGCCCCATGGGCCGACGTGGCACACGTGCTCACCGTTGTCGAAGACTGATTTTCAATCGATCTGATTAATCTCGGTCAGCTCAACTAGAAATTCGTTTCGATTCATGCCACAATACCGGTTCCACTTCGGCGGAAAGCGGTATTGTGGTTACTGATAATGTAAACTGCCCAATCTCAAGGAGAAATGACATGGCAGAAACCTTCAACGTCGTGGTGGAAATTCCGCGCGGCTCCAAGAACAAGTACGAAGTGGATCACGAGACCGGCCGCGTGTTCCTGGACCGCACCCTGTTCACTTCCATGGGTTACCCGGATGACTATGGCTACATCGACGGCACTCTGGGCGAGGATGGCGATCCGCTCGACGCACTCGTCATGATCCCGAACTCCGTGTTCCCTGGCTGCGTGGTGGAATGCCGCGCCGTTGGCCTGTACCACATGGTCGACGAGGCTGGCGGAGATGACAAGGTGCTGTGCGTGCCGGCTGACGTGCGTTTCGACGACATCAAGGATGTCGAAGACGTTTCCGAGTACCACAAGGCTGAAATCAAGCACTTCTTCGAGCAGTACAAGGCTCTGGAGCCGGGCAAGGAAGTGCTGCCGGGCGATTACTGGACCGGTGCCGAGAAGGCTGAAGCTGAAATCGTGGCCGCTCGCAAGCGCCTCGCCGAATCCGAAGCTGAGTGATTTCCCACCTTTCTAGGTAACGACTTTACATAAAAAGCCTGTTGATGTACGCATTCACGCACGTCAACGGGCTTCTTGTTTTTGCATACCTTTCAACGTCCGGATTTTCCCACCCACTGGAAGAATCACCCCACAAACCAGCCCCTCAGCGGGCAAATCCCTCCACCCACTGGAACAATCACCCCAGCAAAAGCCATCTCAACGTCCCAAAACCTCCAGATACTGGAAGGAAACGGATAAAACCATACCCTCCAAGTGTCCGGATTCCTCCAGCGAGTGGAAGAAATAGCCCGCAAGCGGGATACACTCATATCACATACGCATATTCGCTGGGACCGCTATAGTGGAACACGTAATTCACGGCATGCGAACAGTATTCGCAGAATTCAAAGCCCGCTGGCTGGCGCGGCAGTTCTATGTCGGTACCCCTCTAGGCGTAGGCGGACGTGAGACTCCGTCGAGGCCCATCCCGTGGGAAACCGGCGGGATGAACCCATATACCAGTTATGTTGATTCAAATACTACTCATAGCCATTTCCGTATCTATGGACACGTTCGCCGTTTCCATCGGCAAAGGCCTCACCATCAAAAAACTGCGCGGCCTCGACGCGTTCAAAACCGCCCTCTGGTTCGGCGGATTTCAGGCGCTTTTCCCGCTGCTCGGCTATTTCGCCGCGTCCACGTTCAGCAAATACGTGACCGCCGTTGACCATTGGATCATTTTCGGTCTGCTCGCCCTCATCGGCGGCAACATGGTGCGTGAAGCATTCGAAGAGGATGAGGAAAACGCCAAGGAAACCGCTGATTTCGATTGGAAACACATGCTTCCGCTCGCCGTGGCCTGCAGCATCGACGCATTCGCCGTTGGCGTCAGCTTCGCATTCATGTCGCTGAACATTTGGATTTCAGTGATCATCATCGGCATCACCACCGGATTGTTCTCCGCAGCCGGCCTGTATATCGGCCGCGCATTCGGCTCGCACTGGCAGAAGCCCGCACAGATCGCGGGTGGCATCGTGCTTATTCTGATCGGTGTGAAAGTACTGCTGGAACATCTCGGATTCCTCGCATAACAATCGCAAGTCAGATAAAAACAGATATACAAACTACAGCAAAAGCCCGTGATCGCGATTACGGGCTTTTGCATTACGATTATTGTAAAAACGATTATTTTCTTATGATTGCTTTCCCACGATTGAAAGAATCGCATTACCAAAGTATGACGTTCGCATACGATGCAAGGCCGACCACAATTCCGGAAATCATAACCGGCAGCAGCGCGATGCCAATCCACGGATTCTTGGATTGTGGATCGGGATCGGCATTACGATTCCACCAATACGAGCACACATCGAGCGCAACGATCAGCAACAGCGACACGATCACGGAGACAATCCACGCCGGGCTCCCGGCAAACTCGGTGGAAGCCGCGTTTTCGCCGGAACGAATCGGCAGCAACGTTGACAAGAAACACCAGCCCGCGCTGCCAATCATGGCAACGCCTTCCACAACATTGTGCGACAGCGAACGAATCAGATGCGTACGGTTCTCACGCGCCATTTGACGCCCGAACGAAACCACGATCAGCAGGATCAGCAGACCGCCAACACCGGCAATCCAGCCTTCCTGCATCCAAAACGTGTCTTCGTTGCCCAAACCAGCGGGGAAAATCGCACGTCCAAGCATCACCGTCGTGGCACATACCACGGAAAGCAAGCCCGCAACCACGGAAATCACATGACCCACAACACCATCGCGGAACGGGTTAAACACGGCAAGCAGCGCAATCATCGCCACGGAAGCCGCAACAGTGAACGACACGATTGCAGGCTCTTCCGTATTCCCATAGGAAATGCCAGGAATCAGCGCAAGCACAACCAGCACCACATATGCGGCGATTTGGACGGCAAACACCTTGCCGAACGAGGCTTTCTGAGCCGACTTGACGGCAGCTTTTTCAGAGGCGGTCATTTCGTCCCCTTTTCATGATTTTCCATAATGTGGTCATTACGTATGCAATACCATTAAATGTAGCCGCAAGTGTCCACATAGTTCAGATAAAATTAACGAAACGCCGATAACACACAACAAGAGTACAATCGCGGCAACGATACAAAACCAGCACAAGAGATAAAGGGAGCTAACGTGACGGATCTGACGCTTATGACGTTCGCTAGCGACCCAGCTACCGTGCTTCCTTCTCTGGCGCTGCTTTCCCACCGCGTGCGCGTGCTGCCGATGGATGCGGCAAGTCTGGTGAAAATGCCGGAAAGCACCATTCTTTTCCTTGACGCGCGAGACGATCTGGCTACGGCGAAAACGCTGTGCCGCCTGATTCACGCCTCCGGACTTTCCACGCCAATCGTGCTCATCCTCACCGAGGGCGGATTCACCGTGGTCAATTCGCAGTGGGGCATCGCCGACGTGGTAGTGGCGTCCGCCTCTCCGGCCGAGGTTGAGGGACGTCTTCGCTTGGTGTCGGAGCGCGGCAACTCGCCGATCAACGCAATGTACGGTTCCGGTGACTCGGGCGTGCAGAACGAAGACGGCATGATCCACTCCGGAGACTTGGTAGTGGACACCAACGGCTACACGGCAAGCCTGCACGGGCACCCGATCGATTTGGCATACAAGGAGTTCGAGCTCCTCAAGTATCTCGTACAGCATCCGGGGCGCGTGTTCACCCGCGCGCAGCTGCTGCAGGAGGTGTGGGGCTACGACTATTACGGCGGCACCCGTACAGTTGACGTGCATATCCGTCGCCTTCGCGCCAAGTTGGGCGGCGAATACGAGCATGTGATCGGCACTGTGCGCAATGTCGGCTATCGTTTCGACCCTCCCGAAGAGGAAGAGAGCGAAGCTGCAGCCAAGGATGCTGCAGCCCGTAATGCTTCGGACGAAAGCTGATTTTCTTACTATCCGCTTGCTTGTCAGACGATTTGCAATACTTGCGATTGTTGCAATTGTCTGCGATTTGACTGTCGGCTATTTCACTTTCGTGCGAGCAGTTGCACTATTCATACGACGGTAGACTGGTAGTGTGCCCAAGGAATCGAAACAAGCGCGACTGTTACGCATGCATCAGGAATACGCAGTATTGTGCGAAGAGATTCCACATCCGAAGTGCGCGCTGAATTTTTCGAATCCTTTTGAATTGCTGGTGGCGACCGTACTGAGCGCACAAACCACCGACAAGCGGGTGAATATGGTCACACCGGAATTATTCGACGAATATCCGGGACCAGACGCACTTGCGAGCGCCAATCCCGAACGTGTGGAAAGCATCATTCATTCCATCGGATTTCATCATACGAAAGCAAAGAACATCATCGGACTTTCCTACGCATTGTGCGAACGGTTCGATGGCAAAGTGCCGCAAAATATGGACTCTTTGACAAGTCTGCCAGGCGTGGGACGCAAAACCGCGAATGTAGTACTTGGGAACGCTTTTGGCGTGCCGGGTTTTCCTGTTGACACTCATGTGATTCGTGTGACCGGTCGACTGCGCTGGCGTTCGGATTGGGCGAGTGGATCTCCTGACCCCAAGGCCATTGAACGCGAGATCACCGCATGCTTCCCACCCGAGGAGTGGACTGATCTGTCTCACAGGCTGATACTGCACGGTCGTGCCATATGCCATGCTCGCAAGCCGGACTGCCTGAACTGCCCGCTTAACGACACCTGCCCCAGCGCATTCGCAGCGTAGTTCCGTATCGGACCTTCCAACGGGGGTTCTCCCACCCACTGGAACAATCACCCCGTAGATGCAGCACCCGCTGTAGCACGTGTCAACTAGACTCGGCAACATGGAAGAAGAAAACGGGCGGGAAACCAAGCTAAAAGCCGAAATCACGCGGTGGCTGGTCTTTTTCGGCGTCGCCATCATGCTCAGCGTCATGACCTGGCTGGGCTGGTCGCTGACGAACCGCAAAAATCCGATCGCCTCCTTCACCACGCTCGTTTCCGACTCCTCCGTGGCCATCGGTATTCAGGGCAGCGCGCCGGAATCGCCTGACATCCGCAGCGAACAGGGCACTGCAATAGAGCAGGCGCTGCTCGAAAACGTGTACGAGACCTTGGTATCACGCAGCGAAACCAACAAACTGCAGCCGTCAATCGCCAAATCATGGCAGATTTCCGACGACGGACTGACCTACACGTTCACGCTCAACACCAACATGACCTTCGCCAACGGGCATAAACTCGACTCGTCGGACGTGGTCTGGTCGTTGCAAAACGTCATCAACAATAACTACGTGGGTGCCGACCAGCTCGGCGATCTCAAGGAAATCACCAATCCTGACGAAAACACAGTAGTCATCGCGCTTAATCAGCCAAATCCAAGGCTTTTGCGCGCGCTCAGCGGGCGTGCCGGCATCGTCTACGACGAGGAAAGCAAGGCGAATTACAGTAAAAAGGCCGTGGGATCGGGCCCGTTCACCGTGGCGAGCATGTCGAAATCGCAGATCGTGCTGCAACGCAACGACTCTTATTGGGGCACCAAAGCCGCAGCATCGCAGGTAATCCTGTATTACTACTCTTCTGAAGATTCCCTGGTCAGCGCCATGGAAGCCAAGAAAATCAGCATGGCATTGCCGTTGAGCGCATCGGCGGCGGACGAGCTCAACCAGCAAAGAGGCATCAATTCCGACAGCGGCATCAGCTTCGACAAAGTGATGCTCGCCTTCAACAACGGCGCCGAAAGCCCATTCTCCGACGAGCAGATCCGTAAAATGACGCGGTACGCCATCGACGTCCAATCCATCGCCAAAGACGCTCCGGACGCCTATTCGCCGCTCGGTGGTCCAATAAGCCCGCTGGAAGACGGCTATGAGGACTTAAGCGAACTGTTCCCATACAATCTTGAACAGGGTCAGCAGATGCGCAGCTATTTCGGTGCCTCCTATATCGCCGACATCGATCTGTTAGTGCCCAAGGAATACGAGCAGATCGGCAATACCGTGAAATCGGCGATCGAACAGCTCAATATCGATGTCAATCTGGAAGTGCTTGATTCCGCGGCACAAATCACGGAACGCATGAACGCCGGCACGTACAATATCGCGCTCACCACTATGAGCGGCGAAAACGATGCGAGTGTATTCACCGACGGCCAAAGCATGTTCCATTTCGAAAATGGCAATGCGCAGCAAGCATATGCATATGCGATGGCGGCCACCAACGACAGCGATTATCAGGATCGCATGCGCGCGTATGCACGCACCGTCAGCGAGAATGCGGCAAGCGACTGGCTGTACACGCGTAAGAATTTCATTGCGGTAAGCGACCAGTTGCAGGGATATCCGAAAAATCTGACCGACCGACTGCTTCCGTTAAGCAGAATAAAACTGAACTGATTTTCCTGCGATTATTTCGCGATTTCGGCATTCGGTTGCAGTTCCGTAAGTTGTCACATTCGCTTTCTAGACTAGCGTTTATGACTGAAAGCCAAGATAATACCATCAACGCGAACCTCACGCCGCTGCCCGACAAGGTCGGCGTGGACGGTCTCGAAGACAAGTGGCGCGGAGTCTGGGACGAAAACGAAGTCTACAAGTTCCAGGGCACCCGCGACCGCAAGGCCGTCTATTCCATTGACACCCCGCCGCCCACCGTTTCCGGCCACCTGCATGTGGGCCATGTGTTCTCGTACACGCATACCGATGTGATCGCGCGATTCAAGCGCATGAACGGCTACGACGTGTTCTACCCGATGGGCTGGGACGACAACGGCCTGCCGACCGAACGCCGTGTGCAGAACTATTACGGCGTGCGTGTGGATACCTCCCTCAAGTACGACCCGAATTTCGTGCCGCCGTTCGAAGGTACCGATGGCAAGAAAATCGACGCCAAGGATCAGGTTCCGATCTCCCGTAAGAACTTCATCGAACTGTGCGAAAAGCTCACCGCTCAGGATGAGAAGCAGTTCGAAGCGCTGTGGCGTTCCCTCGGTCTGTCCATTGACTGGACGCAGACCTACCACACCATCGGCGAACACCCGCAGCGCGTGGCGCAGAAGGCATTCCTACGCAATCTGGCCCGCGGTGAAGCGTACCAGAAAGATGCTCCGGGCCTGTGGGACGTGACCTTCCAGACCGCAGTGGCTCAGGCCGAACTGGAATCCCGCGAATACCCGGGCTTCTACCACAAGGTGGCCTTCCGTTTCGAAGACGGCACTCCGATCTACATCGAAACCACTCGTCCGGAACTGCTGGCGGCCTGCGGCGCACTGATCGCGCATCCGGACGACGAGCGTTACAAGCAGTATTTCGGCCAGTACGTCTACTCCCCGCTGTTCCATGTGAAGGTGCCGATTCTGGCGCACAAGGCTGCGGAAATGGACAAGGGCGCCGGCATCGCCATGTGCTGTACGTTCGGCGACGTGACCGACGTCGAATGGTGGCGCGACCTGAACCTGCCGTTGCGTTCCATCATCCAGCGCAACGGACGCATCGTCATGGACACCCCGGATTGGATCGAAGACGAGGAAGGCAAGCGTGTCTTCCAGGAGACCGCTGGCAAGACGACGTTCTCCGCACGCAAGGTCATCGTCGACGCACTGCGCGAATCCGGTGATCTTGACGGTGAGCCGACTCCGACCAAGCGTATGACGAACTTCTATGAGAAGGGCGACAAGCCGCTCGAAATCGTCACTTCCCGCCAGTGGTACCTCAAGAACGGCGGCACCGATCAGCAGCTGAACGCCGAGCTGATCGAACGCGGACGCGAACTGAACTTCCACCCCGATTTCATGCGCGTGCGTTACGAAAATTGGGTGAACGGTCTGAATGGCGATTGGCTGATCTCCCGTCAACGCTTCTTCGGCGTGCCGTTCCCGCTGTGGTATCCGGTGAATGAAGATGGCACCGCCGATTACGATCATCCGATCGTGCCGAGCGAAGATCGTCTGCCGATCGATCCGACCGATGATGTGCCGGAAGGCTATAGCGAAGACCAACGCGATGTGCCTGGCGGCTTCACTGCGGAGCCTGACATTATGGATACGTGGGCGACCTCGTCGCTCACCCCGCAGATCGTGACCCGTTGGGAAGAACCAGGTGAAGAGAACCAGGCGATTTTCAATGCCACGTTCCCGATGGATCTGCGCCCGCAGGGTCAGGACATCATCCGTACCTGGCTGTTCTCCACCGTGGATCGCGCGCATCTTGAGAACAAGTGTCTGCCGTGGGCCAATGCCACCCTGTCTGGCTGGATTCTCGATCCGGACCACAAGAAGATGTCGAAGTCCAAGGGCAACGTGGTCGTGCCAGACAAGCCGATCAAGCAGTTCGGTGCCGACGCGGTGCGTTATTGGGCCGCTGCGGCACGTTTGGGCCTGGACGCCACTTACGACGAAGGCCAGATGAAGATCGGCCGCCGTTTGGCCATCAAGCTGCTCAACGCCACCAAGTTCGCGCTGGCCATCGGCCGTGAGGATGAGAACCATCATGTGGGCGCTCCGGCAACCGCAAACTGGAACCCTGCCGACGTGACCGAGCCGCTGGACCGCGCAGCCATGGCCAAGATGGCCCTCGTGGTGCGCGAAGCCACCGAAAGCCTCAACAACTACGAGCATTCCAAGGCTTTGGAAGTCATCGAGAACTACTTCTGGCAGTTCTGCGACGATTACATCGAACTGGTTAAGAACCGCGCATACGGCACCGCCGACGCCACCGGCCGCGTGCCGAGCGAGAAGGCTGTGAAGTCCGCCCGCACCGCACTGGGACTGGGCTTGGATGCCTTCGCACGCCTGCTGGCACCGTACCTGCCTTACGCCACCGAAGAAGTGTGGAGCTGGATGCATGAGGGCGAAGGTTCCGTGCACCACGCCGCATGGCCGAAGGCTGAAACGTACGATGCGGCCGCAGCAGCCGTCTCCCCGGAGCTGCTCACCCATGCCGGTGAAGCTCTGGCAGCGCTGCGTGGCATCAAGTCGAAGGCCAAGGTTTCGATGAAGACCCCGATCCTTTCCGTGCAGCTGGGCGTTTCCGACGAGGCACGCAAGTCCATCGAAAGCGCATTGGACGATATCGCCGAAGCCGGTCGCGTGACCGGACCGATCTCCTTCACCTCGCCTGCAGCAGCCGAAGGCGAGGACGAGGCCGCAACCGACGTGACAATCGCTGAAAGCGAGCTGGGCGAGCCGCCGGCAAAGAAACCTAAGAAGTAATCTTCTGAAATCATATCGGCCGGCAGTTCTCACGGGACTGCCGGCTGATGGTAAAGCCTCCTTTTGTATTGCCCCGCATTCGAAAAACCGGAAAATCACATTCCCTGCCGGAATATGTACCCCCGTACTCGAAAAAGCCGCATTCCCGATGCGCAATCGCAGTCAACGCACGAAAGAGGGCATCAAAGCAGCGTTCCAAGCCAAAATACGTACCCCCGTATCCGAAAAACCGGGAAAACCAATCCAAATCGCTCTTATTCATGAACGGGGGCCACACCAAAACAACCACAAATCGCACCCACCAGCGGAAACAGCCAATCTACAGTATCGGGACAGCCAGCAGATACTGCGCGACGCCAGTCGCCTTTGCGGAGCCAGCCGACAGTCCAGACTGCATCACACCGTCCAAAATCTCGGCCGCGGCAGCCAACTCAACCGTCTCGTCGATCAAATCGCCATTATTTGGCGCAAACTCGCTTTTCGCCAAACCGTAGCCCGAGATCGGCATCGAGCCGACGGATTCGGAACTGCCATCCGAAGCGGCGGAATCGCCCTTCTTCGTGGAGCCATCCACTCCCCCAACCTTCGCCACGTTCTTCGACGTGGCGTCCGCGGCCGCGCCGAATGACGGACGCAATCCACCCGCATAGCTCATCACATCGTCCATGCTGATGGCGTTCTTGTCGTCAACCAAGCTGGAGGAATCGGCGGCATCGCCCTTGGCCTGCACCCGTTCCGCCTTGTGCTGAGCCTTGGCGCGCGACTTCTCGGCCTTCGCGCACAACGCACGCCCAGCCGAAACGGCGCGCATCGAATCAAGCACCGAAGAGCCGTCAGCAGCGTTGGAATCCGATGTCTCGTCATCCGGATCTAGCTGGTCAGCAAACCGCACGATGATCTGATGGAACGCACTGGCCTGCCCGATGTGCTCGCTAGCGTCCGCCAACGCGGTCATCGCGGCGGAGACCTTGTCAGATGCGGTTTTGAGCTTCTCATTGCCCTTGATGCCGGCACGCACGTCGGCGATCGCCTGGTTTTCGTATTCGGACGCGGTGCCGGTGGTGGCGCCCAGTTCCTTGAGTCGAGCCGTGTATGCGTCGGTGAAGTCCATCGAATACGGAATCATCGCGGAGGACAGCTGTGACTGGCCGACGCTGTAATCCTTGGAGCCGCGCTGCTGCTCCTCACCCGCGCGTTTGCCTAGCTCTCTCACCAGCCCGGATGTGCCGCGCTGTTCGATGGTGCGGATCACCTCGTCGACCGCATCAGCGGCACCAATATGTCGGTAGGCGGCGCTCACGTCGTTGACGGCGTTGGCAAGATCTGCCACGGACTTGGCTACGGGGGTGTCGCCGTTCAACTCGGATGCGGTGCCGAGAATGGCGGACAGCTGCGTGGAATTGCCGAGTGAGCCGGACAGATGCGTGGTATACGAGCCGACATACGCCTCGACATAGGTGTCGAACGCCTGCTCATGCGCTTTGGAACGCGTTGAGATGGTCTGTTTGGCGATCGCTTTTTCGTTGTCCCGAAGCTTTTCCAGTTGAGAAATGAGCTTGCGATTGCGCTGCGAACCAACGTTGGTCAACCCGTCTACCAGCGTCGCCGCACGCTTGGTGAGATCAGGCAGCGATTGGCCGGCATCGCCATCCACCGCGGCGACGGCCAGCGAGCTCATGGAGAAGCGATTCGCCGTCACATACGTGTTAAATGTCAGATCCTCACCGGGTTTGCCCGCTGCGGCCACCAGTGTCGAAGTGTTGTCCGACGAAACGACCACACCGTCATCAGAGGTCACGTCATTGCCGACGCGGCTGGGGATGGTGAAAGCGACGATCGGTGTCAAATCGGCCGTTTTGTCGGCATCAACGGCATGCAGGGCGATGCGCACGCCAACCATTCCGGAAGCGCCGGAAATTTCGGAAGCGCTCACATTGGGACCGTCAAGAGTGAATGTGGCGGACACTTTCCATGGCATTGCCACAGTGCCTTTGGGAATGCGCTGTGATGCGTGCGATGCAGAAGTTCCGCTTTGGGTCAGGAAAAGACGGCCAGGCTTATCGATGGATTCGTATGCGCTCATCACGTCACTTTGCGTCACCTCGACCGCATATTGCCTGTTCTGCCGCACGAACGTCGCCACATTGGCCGCATCGACGGCCGCGACCGGAATCGCAGCGACAAGCGCCACAGCAGTAGCCGCGGAAAGATGGCGACGGACATCCCGTGGATGAATCGTAAGTGCGTGACGCATGCCGGACCTCGCAATCGCAATCGTAATTCCATTCCAAAGCATTCAATGTAATGCCCGGCATGCCCCGAAATACTTGTTTTCCACCGAAAACAGACAGGTCAGGCGAATACGTCGAGCACGCCCGGATCTCCACCATTTTCGGCAATGCGCTTATGCCTACGCTTGGCTTCGGTCACCACGAATTCGCGATACATTTCGGCGATATCAGGGTCAAGACCCGCGTCGACGGCAATGCGATGCAGACGTTCAATCTGATAGTTCTCACGCTTATGATCGGCCGGTGCAAAGCCCGCACGCGCCTTCAGCACGCCCACTTGGGACGTGTATTTGAAGCGTTCCGATAGCAGGGAGACGATGGCCGTATCGACATTGTCGATTGACTGGCGCAACGCGGCGATTTTCGCCACGGCGTCGGCGACCTCAGGATTACTTTGCGCGGTACTCGCATCGATGATGGTTTCGGTTTCGTGTTCTTCTTCTGGCCGAAGCCAGTCGTGTTCGCTATCGCTCATGCATACAAGACTACCGCGCGAATGTCACTTGGAGAAGTACCGTTGCAGCACAATCGTGGTTTCAGTGCTCACCGGCACCGTCTGATGAATGACATTCAGCAGATCCTCAAGCTTGCCTGGTGAGGCCGTACGCACTGTCAGCATGTAGCTGGGAGAACCGGCAACGGAATCGCATGACATAATGCCGTCGATATCCTGTAACTTGTCGGGAATCTCGGATTCCTTGGAATAGTCGATCGGCGTCACCGCAATATAGGCGCGCACAGCAAGCCCGCGCCTCTCATCGTCGATGACGGCCTTGTAGCCGAGAATCACATCGCGACGTTCCAACTTCTGTACGCGCGACTGCACCGCGGAAATCGACAGTCCCGTAGCGTCCGAAAGCTGGGACAGCGTGGCGCGGCCATCCTCCTCCAACATGCGGAGAATGGTCTCGTCGATGTCGTCGAATTGGCCCACGTTCGTGTGCGTGGTGTCGGGTTCGTTGCCGTTGCCTGTCATACATACCCCTTTCCAACAAGCATTCTGCATCGGCCCGGCGGGACCGACTCCCCCTATGCAGCTCACAGTTCGTCCATTACCATACCCACCCCAACACACAATCCGTCAACCGCGTTTTCGTAACATTTCCTACGAATTTCGATTTTCAATCACTTGTCTTTTATTTTTTACACATCTACCCTTGTAAGGCAATATGATTTTCGTCTTTCAACTTTTGTTTTCGTATTTTTTAGCATGTCGGAATTTATGTATCGCATGTCCACAACGTGATCACCCATGCATCTGCAATGCCCTGAGGATATGCGAAAGGGTCGTATGACGATTGCCATACGACCCTTGGCTTGCTTACCACAAATTGCGATCACTCGCGACTAATTGCGATCAATTGCTGCCGTTATTCGCGTTATTGCTGCTTTGCTGAATCAGCGACGCCATGAAGTCACGGTTGGTCGCGGTCTTCTTCAGACGTGGCACGAGCGTCTGGTAGGCCTGCTCAGGTTCGAGACCGCCAAGCAGTCGGCGCAGACGGTAGATAATCGGCAGTTCCTGCGGATCGGTGATGAGCTCCTCGCGGCGGGTGCCGGAAGCGTTCACGTCAATGGCCGGGAATAGGCGCTTGTCTGCCAGTTCGCGGCTCAGGCGCAGTTCCATGTTGCCGGTGCCCTTGAACTCCTCGAAAATCACCTCGTCCATCTTGGAACCGGTTTCCACCAGAGCGGAGGAAATGATGGTCAGGGAACCGCCGTTTTCGATGTTGCGGGCGGCACCGAAGAACTTCTTCGGCGGGTACAGCGCCTGGGCGTCAACACCGCCGGAAAGGATACGGCCGGAAGCCGGGGCCGCGATGTTGTAGGCGCGGGCCAGACGGGTCATGGAGTCGAGCAGCACCACCACGTCCTGGCCGAGCTCCACGAGGCGCTTCGCACGCTCGATGGCGAGTTCGGCGACCGTGGTGTGGTCGGAGGCCGGACGGTCGAAGGTGGAGGAGATGACCTCGCCCTGCACCGTACGTTCCATATCGGTGACCTCTTCCGGGCGTTCGTCCACGAGCACGACCATCAGGTGGACTTCAGGATTGTTGGTGGCGATCGCGTTGGCGATGTTCTGCAAGGTGATGGTCTTGCCGGCCTTCGGTGGAGACACGATCAGGCCACGCTGACCCTTGCCGATCGGCGCCACAATATCGATGAGACGGCCAGTGAGCTTGCTCGGCGCGGTCTCCTGCTTCAGACGCTCCTGTGGGTACAGCGGGGTGAGCTTGTTGAACTGCGGACGGTTCTGCGCGGCCTCGACGGTCATGCCGTTGATGGAGTCGATGGACTGCAGCGGTACGAACTTCTGACGCTGGTTACGACGGTCGCCCTCACGGGGGGTGCGGATGGAACCGTGCACCGCGTCGCCTTTGCGCAGACCGTACTTCTTGACCTGGCCCATGGAGACGTACACGTCGTTCGGTCCCGGCAGATAGCCGGACGTGCGCACGAAAGCGTAAGAATCAAGCACGTCGACGATGCCTGCGACTGGCACGAGATCCTCTTTCGGCTCCTCGTGGCGCTGTTCTCGTTCGACATTGCGCTCCGTGCGATCGTTACGGTCGGCACGATCATTGCGATCATTGCGATCGCTGTTACGGCCACGACGATCGTCACGCTCGTCATAATCGCGGTCACGGCCACGCAGACGGCGTCCGCGACGATCCGCACGATCGCCCCTGTCGCTGGCACGACCACGGACACGACGTGCAAAATCGCCATCCTCAGTTTCGCCATGGCGCTCGTCGTCCTCGTTGCCCTGCGAAGGCAGTGTGGCGAGAATGTCGTCGAGATCGCGCACGACATCCTCATCCTTCGGCTCCTCCACCGCACGGCGACGACGACGCGGCTCGGCATCGACCTCATCGTCCTTGCGATGGCGACGACGATCGTCCTGCTTCGGCGAAGCATCATCCAGTCCCAATTCGGCGAGCAGATCGGTAGCCGCTTCCGTGTCACGGCGACGACGGCGCTTCGGAGCCTCGTCAAGGCTATCCAAAGCGTTCACAGCGGCCATAACGTCCGCGGCATCCTTGCCTGCCGGCGCTTCGTCCTGCTTGCGGCGGCTGGAACGCTCGAAACGCTCAGTGCGCTCGACGCGGGTCCTTCCAGAGGTTTTGGAAGCCGTCTTTTCAGAATTCTCAGCATCATCAGCCTTGACTGCGGCAGCCTCAGCAGGCTTGTCGGCCTCTTCGGCCTTACCAGCCGCGACCTCAGCGTCTGCGGATGGAGTTGCGGCCTGAGCTGCCGAAACGGTGAACGCTGCGGACTTCGGAGCGCGTACGGTCACGCCGGCCGGCGCCTCGCCACCGGAACGGGCGGCCTGAAGCGTCGCGATAAGTTCCGGCTTACGCATGGTGGAGGTGCCACGAAGGCCCATCTGCTTGGCGAGCTCCTTGAGCTCAGGCAGTTTCATGTCTTCAAGATTCGGGCTGGTTGCCACTGGTTTTTGCCTTTCCCCTAGCTTCCGCAGGCACACGCCCACGACAGCTGTAAAAAAAGAGATACGGAAATGTTCCGCCACTGAAAGTCCGCCGCGAAATATCACGGTTTTCGAACTTTTCTAACCATACAACGTTATCCAGACCAACGCAACGCAGGCGTGCCAACGTATTCACGCCAACCGCAAATCACAAATCACAATGCAAAAGACCCGTCATGCAATCACACGACGGGTCTTTGCCTGCAACAACAGTATGTCGGACTTACCGAAGCTTACTTTTCCTCGTGGTAGCTCTTGTCGGTATTGACGGACCACACGTTTTTCTTGGACGTCTTGCCATTCTTGATATTGCCGACAGCCTCGATGGCGGTGGCCATGGAATGATCCATGTTGTTGTAGCGGTGCTGGCCGTTACGTCCGACGCAGTACAGATTACCGAAGGAATCGAGGTATTCCACGAGCTCAGACATGCGGTCGTACGTGTCGAAATAGGCCGGATATGCCTTCTTCACGCGCTCACGATGGGAATCGATCACGTCCTGCGGACCGTTGATGATCTGCATGCGGGTGAGCTCCTGGATGGCGAACTTCTTCGCCTCCTCGTCAGACATGTTCCAGAAGGAATCGCCCTCTTCGCAGAAGTATTCAAGGCCGATCCACACGGTGTTGTCTACGTCCTTGACCAGGTACGGGCTCCAGTTGTTGAAGATCTGCAGGCGGCCGACCTTGTAACCCGGATCCTGCACGTAAATCCAGCAATCAGGCACGATCGGCGGATTGCCGAGGGTGGGAATGTCGGTGGTGTTTGGCAGACGCAGGTGCTTGACGAGCAGTCCTACGGTCACGAAATCGCGGTACGGCAGACCGTTGGCGATTTCGGTCATGTCCTTCGGCGCAGGCTTGCTGGAAGCGTCCACAGCGTTGATGAGGTCCTTGACAGGCATGGAGGAAATGAAGTCGTCCGCCGTCATTTCGGTGCGGTTGCCCTCGGAATCCTCATACACCACGGAAGCGATCTTGCCGTCGGCCTGGCGAATCTCCACCACGTTCGCGTCGGTAATGACCTTCACGCCAGCCGCCTCACAGTTGGCCTCAACGGTTTCCCACAGCTGGCCCGGACCATACTTCGGATACCAGAATTCCTCGATCAGCGAGGTTTCGACCTCAGCATTGCTGCGCTTCTTCGGCAGGAGCTTCTGGAACGCGTTCTTCAACACGCCCATAATGCTCAGGCCTTTGACGCGTTGCGCACCCCAATCAGCAGAAATCTGGGACGGATGGCGCCCCCACAGCTTTTCGGTATAGCCCTCGAAGAACATGGAATACAGCTTGCGGCCGAAACGATTGATGTAGAAGTTCTCCAGATTGTCTTCCGGCAGCTTGTGCACCATGGACTTCAGATAGCTGAAACCGGCAACCAACGTAAGCTTCGGCCCCATGGCCTTCAACGTGTTGGCGCTCAGGGAAATCGGGTAGTCAAAGAAGTGGCGGTTCCAGTAAATACGAGACACGCGATGACGCTTGAGCATCACCTTGTCTTCGACTTCCGGATCCGGGCCGCCCGGTTCCATATCGTGCTCACGACCGAGCTTCTTGTCATCATAGCTTGGCGCACCCTGCAATGGAAGGACCCCCTTCCACCAATCCATGATGCGTTCGTCCTTCGAGAAGAAACGATGGCCGCCAATATCCATACGGTTGCCATCATGCTTGACGGTGCGGGAGATGCCGCCGAATTCGCGGGTCGCTTCCAACACGGTCACGTCGTAGTTCTCGGAGCCACCGTCCTTGATGAGCTCCCAAGCGGCAGTCAGGCCTGCAGGGCCACCGCCGATAATCACCACGGATTGCTTTTGCGTCACTTTGAGGTCTCCTTATGAAAACAAAAATCCCTGATAGTCTACCCGAGGGTAGGGAAACGAACATCGCATCTTGTGCGAATGCTTACAAAATCAAGCCAAGTCAGGCAATACCGAACCAAACAGTCTAAAACAAGCAAGGCAATATCAGACCGAGCAAAGCGATCGCGACCATATCGACTATATGGAATCAGGAATGTCGATATCGGTTTTCTGCACTTCCTCGACATTGACGTCCTTGAAAGTGACGATACGCACGTTCTTGACGAAACGACTGGAACGATAGACGTCCCACACCCACGCGTCGGTCAAACGCACGTCGAAGTACACGTCCTGACCGGCGGAACGCACGTTGAAATCGACTTTATTTGCCAGATAAAAACGACGTTCCGTCTCAACAACGTAAGTAAATAATTTAATAACGTCGCGATATTCCTTATACAAAGCCAGTTCTGCGTCGGTTTCGTAATTATCGAGATCCTCGGCGCTCATCACTCACCTTCCACATCACGCTTGCGACCACGACCGAGCGTACGCCACCAAGCTTCCTTCGACGTCTTGCGCTCGCCAGCCGTATACGGCCAGCTGTTTTCGACATCGGCATCACCATTAACGGACTTACGATCGTCACGCTCGCTTTGCCGCGCAGCATCCACGCCTTCGACGTTCTTCCGCTGGGACGCAGCCACATCATCCGCACCGTCAGAAAGAACTTCCCGCACGGATTGCGCAACCGCCGCAGCATCGTCAGCGCCCACACCTTCCGCATCAGGTTTCGTGGGATCCTTCTCATTCAGTCGAATGGCGATCGAATGTTCGCGTGCGCTCAAGGCCTCCTTGACGCCCGGATTGTCTTCGATCACGTGCATGCCGAACGCGTCAAGCGAGCGGATCGGATCAAACTCGTCAACCAGCGTGTCCATAACGATCAAATCCTGGTAACGGTTCTGAGAGGCGTTCCACAGGGCGTCGCGGGAGCGGCCGGAAGGCACGAATCCCAACGACTGGTACACAGACACGGAACGCGTGTTCTGCTCGGGCACAGCAACCCAAATGCGATGCATGCCAAGGCCTGCCGGCTCCGGCGCAAGACCGTACGTCATCACGCGCGGCATGATGTCTCGCGAATAGCCACGGCCCCGGTAATCCTTACCAAGCACCACCTGTATGCGGGCGGAACGAGCCCAACCGTCAATATCGATCAGGAAAATCATACCGATCACATTGTCGGAATTCGCGGCGTCAATCTCACCATCGCCATCATGATCGGCTTCGGTGACGATGGACCATGCGATCGTGCGACGTGATTCCGGGTCCCCCACACCGGATTCGAACGGAGCCTCGCCTTGGGACCATGCCACGGAACGACGCACCCACGCACGCACCGCGCCACGCTCGGCAACCCGGTCCTTGCCGGTGATTCCGGAAGCGCCGACATACGCCTCGATGGCGTCCATGCGGCCGAGATCCTCGATCACGGCCGGGCGTAGATGCACCATCTCGCCCTTGATAGGCGGCACGATGATACGTTTCGGCAGCTCACGCGACTGCTGGTCCGACTGCCTCTGTGCTGCAACCTCAAGATTCTCTGGCATTTTTCCTGTCCCCTACGTCATTGCAGGCACGACCGTCGCCGCACCCATACCGAGGGTATTGTACCCGACTGTACGTCAGCTGTGAATTGGCACGGCGGCAATCGTTGTACATCTTCCTCTATCAGCATAACTTGGTATTGAAAGACACGTCGGTAATAGTAAGAAAAACCACTGGCGATTATGCTCTTTCCCTTTCTTTCGGAAAGATAAGAAAACGCACGTTCCAAGTTTTTTGGAACGTGCGTTTTCATGCGGTTCAGCAATCGCAAGTAATCGTCGTAAACGTTACTTGATCTTGCTCATCACGATCTTGGTGACGGCCTTCGCGTCAGCCTGACCGCGAGTGGCGCGCATGACGGCACCAATGATGGCGCCCATCGGCTTCATGTTGCCGCTCTTGAGCTTTTCAACGATGTCAGGATTGGCTGCGAGAGCTTCATCCACGGCCTTTTCAAGAGCGCCGTCATCAGACACGACCTGGAAGCCATGCTTCTTGACGACCTCATCCGGAGTGCCCTCGCCGGCGAGCACACCTGCGACGGTCTGCTTGGCCAGCTTGTCGTTGAGCTTACCGTCGGCGATCAACTTCTCGACTTCAGCCACATCGGCCGGAGTAATCGGCAGCTCTTCGAGGCTCACGCCCTTGTTATTGGCTTCACGGCTCAGCTCGCCCAGCCACCACTTCTTGGCACCGGCTGCAGTGGCACCGGCCTTGACGGTTTCCTCAAGCAGATCCAGAGCATCGGCGTTGAGCACGTCGCGCATCTCCAGATCGTTGAAGCCCCACTCGCCCTTCAAGCGGTTGCGGCGCTCACGCGGCATTTCCGGCATCTGGGCCTTCATCTCTTCGATGTGCTCCTTGGTGATGTGCAGCATCACCAGATCAGGATCCGGGAAGTAACGGTAATCGTCGGCATCGGACTTCACACGGCCGCCGGCGGTGGTCTGCGAAGCCTCATCCCAGTGACGGGTCTCCTGCAGGATCTCGCCTCCTTCGGAAAGGATGGCGGCCTGACGGCGGATCTCGTACTGGATGGTCTTCTCGATACCGCGGAACGAGTTCACGTTCTTGGTTTCGGAACGGGTGCCGAACGGGTCGGACGGGCTGTTGCGCAGCGACACGTTCACGTCGGCGCGCATGTTGCCCTGTTCCATACGGGCGTGGGAGATGTTCAGCGCACGCACGATGTCGCGGATGGCGCGCATATAGGCGCCTGCGATTTCGGGGGCACGGTCTCCGGCGCCTTCGATCGGCTTGGTTACGATTTCGATCAGCGGCACGCCTGCACGGTTGTAGTCGACCAGAGAGTGATCGGCGCCTTCGATACGGCCGTCAGCACCACCGACGTGGGTGTTCTTACCGGCGTCGTCTTCGATGTGGGCGCGTTCGATCGGCACGCGGAACACAGTGCCGTCTTCAAGTTCCACATCAAGATAGCCGTTGCCGTTGGTCGGCTTGTCGTACTGCGAGATCTGGTAATCGCGCGGCATATCCGGGTAGAAGTAGTTCTTACGTGCGAACTGGCTCCATTCAGCGATTTCGCAATGCAGGGCAAGACCCAGCTTGATCGCATAATCGACAGCGGTCTTGTTGACCACCGGCAGAGAGCCTGGCAAACCAAGGCTCACCGGGGTGAGCTGGCTGTTCGGATCGCCGCCGAACGAGACTTCGGCCGGGCAGAACAGCTTTGTGGTGGTGCTCAGCTCAACATGGGTTTCCAGACCGATGACCGGGTCGAACTTCTTGACGGCATCGGCGTACTTCATCAACTTTTCAGCCATTTTGTTTTCTTTCCTCCGATGCTTCTTACTTGTTCAAGCCGTCGAGCCACGGGGTCTTCAGGGACTGCCAGATCGGGCCGTTCCAATCCTCCTCGAGAGCTGCTTCAAGAGCTGCGGCAGGCTTGTACATGGCTTCGTCGCGCTGCTGCGGAGCGAGGAACTGGAAGCCGACCGGCAAACCGTCGTCGCTCAGGCCAGCAGGAATGCTCATGGCCGGAACGCCGGCAAGGTTGGCCGGAATGGTGGTGATATCGATGGCATACATAGCCATCGGATCTTCAGTCTTCTCACCGAACTTGAATGCGGTGACCGGGCTGGTCGGGCCAACAAGCACGTCAACCTTGTCGAAAGCCTTCTTGAAGTCATCGATGATCAGGGTGCGCACCTTCTGCGCGGAACCGTACCATGCATCGTAATAACCGGCGGACAGGGCGTATGTACCGAGGATGATACGACGCTTGACCTCGTCGCCGAAGCCGGCTTCACGCGTGTAGGCCATCATGTTGGCGGCGGTCTGAGGGACGCCCGCCGGCGGCATGACGCGCAGGCCGTAACGCATGCCATCGTAACGGGCCAGGTTGGAGCTGACCTCGGACGGCATGATGATGTAGTACGCACCGAGGGAGTACGGCAGGTGAGGCAGAGACACCTCGGTGATCTCAGCACCCATTTCCTCGAGCTTCTTGACGCCCTCGTTGAAACGTGCCATAACGCCCGGCTGGAAGCCTTCGCCGCCGAGCTCCTTGATCAGGCCGACTTTGAGGCCCTTCAGATCACGCTTCATGCCTTCGCGGGCGGCCGCCACCATCGGGCGCGGGCCTTCCGGAATGGACGTGGAATCACGCTTGTCGTGGCCGCCAATCACTTCCTGGAGCAGAGCCGCGTCGAGCACGGTGCGGGAGCACGGGCCGATCTGGTCGAGCGAGGAAGCCATGGCGATCGCACCGAAACGGGAAACGCCACCATAGGTCGGCTTGACGCCGACGGTACCGGTCAGCGAACCCGGCTGGCGAATGGAACCGCCGGTATCGGTGCCCAGAGCGAGCGGAGCTTCGAATGCAGCAACGGCAGCTGCGGAGCCACCGCCGGAACCGCCCGGAACGCGCTCGGTATCCCACGGATTGTGAGTGGTTTGGTAAGCGGAGTGCTCGGTGGAGGAGCCCTGTGCGAACTCATCGAGGTTGGTCTTGCCCAGCAGCGGCATGCCCGCGGCCTTGAGCTTCTCAATGACGGTAGCATCGTACGGGGGCACCCAGCCTTCGAGGATCTTGGAGGCTGCAGTGGTTTCGATGCCCTTGGTGACGATCATGTCTTTGATGGCGATCGGCACACCAGCGAGTTCCGGCAGTGCGGACTTTTCCTCATCGGACTTGGAGTCGAAGGCATCGGCCTGTTCGAGGGCCTGTTCGCCAGACACCTTCAGGAAGGCCTTGATGCTCGGCTCAGCAGCCTTAATGACTTCGAGGTGCGCTTCGACCAGCTCGCGGCTGGAGACTTCCTTGGACTTGATCTTGGCCGCCATCTCAGCGGCGGAAAGCTTGACGAGTTCGCTCATGTCACTCCTCCCCCAGAATGCGCGGTGCCACAAACATGCCGGCTTCGGAAACCGGGGCGCCCGCGGTTGCCTCTTCCTGAGTCAGCGGGGTTTCCGGCACATCCGGACGCAGGTAGGCTTCCAGCGGAATCGGGTTCGCGGTCGGTTCCACATCGTCAGTAGCGACTTCCTGGACCTTGTTGATAGATTCTGCGATGACGTTCAGATCGCCCTGCAGACGGGTGATCTCCTCGTCAGTGAGTGCAATTCGGGCCAAATCGCCCAGATGCACGATTTCTTCTTTGGTGAAAGTAGGCATGTCCCTAACAGTAACGCGTCTGTGTGACGAGCGCCCCGCCCATTTCGTCCATCGCCCCAGCCTCACGCTCCAGCCGCAACGGCCTCGCCGAACCAGTAGCAACAGCCCAGCCACACCAGCCACACCATCTCGCCAAAGTCCCGCCAAAAACGCATCAGGGACGCACCAAAAGCACGCGTGCAGTCCCAAATCCCCCAGTCACTGGAACAATCCACCCGCAAACCAGCCACTCACAATCCCAAAACCTCCACCTACTGGAACAATCACCCCGCTGACAGGACTCCAATCGTCCCGATTCTTCCAGTGACTGGGGGAATCACCCCGCTAGACGCTCCACAGGAGACCAAAAACCTCCATCCACTGGAGAAATCCACCCGCGGAAGACCCTGATAAAGTCTCAAATCCCCCACCTACTGGAAGAATCCACCCGCCAGACGCTTCGTCAGAGTCCCTATTCCTCCATCCACTGGAACAATCACCCCGCTGACGAACCATTCACAGTCCTGAAACCTCCATCCACTGGAACAATTAGGACTCTAAGCAGTATCTCAATACTCAAAATACACCGTAACAGAAGAAAACAGTCTAAATTCACATGAAATAAGCTGATATTAACCTTTATCTACAAAACAACCAACCAGTTATCCACAAAAATCGTGAGTTATCCACAGACACGCCCGAAACGGCATCCTCTATCCACATTTGCCAATCGCGCTTCCTTAGCAGTATCTCAATAAGGTAGCGTCAAACCATGAAAGCATATCCTCAAATCGATGCGCTGCTCGATCAAGCAGAAAATGCGCGACGATGCGCACATAGCAGCGACCCTCTCATCCAGAAGGGACTGTACCGCAGATACCACGCGGGCGATCTCGCGCGCCCGTATCCGGGGCTCTTCATCCGCGCCGAATATTGGCAGCAGTTCAACGAGTCAGAGCAATCGTTGCACATGGCCAGAGCCCTTGGTGATCTCCACCCCAACTGGGTTTTCTCAGGAATAACGGCCGCCGCAGCTCACGGATTCAACCATCCACGAATCTTGCATCGGCAAGGACTGACCATAACGCTGCCCAGTCACGGATCATACCGACCGCACGAAAAACTCAATATCATATACAGTCCATACCCCAGAGAAAAAGCGGTAATCGCAAGCGGAATTCCCGTCACGAATCCCTCTCGTACGCTGCTAGATTGCGGACGTACGATAGATTTCATCCATTCTCTGCCGATTTTTGACGATGCAGCTTCAGATGGAATCGAAGAAAAGCAGATTTTGCAAGAATGTGCGCACACGACTCTCGACTGCTCACGCATCTTCAAATTACTGAGATATACCGATGCGAGAAGCGAGAATGGCGGCGAATCTTTTGCCCGTGCGGTCATGATCGAAAATGGATTTGCGGTTCCCCAATTACAGGTTCCCTTTACTGATTCCCTTACAGGAAAACAGTTCAGGGTCGATTTTTTATGGCGCACAGCCGATGGACGAATCATTGTCGGGGAACTCGACGGCACCGCGAAATACGTTGATCCGCAAATGACCAATCGTAGGAGCATACAGGAAACCGTGCAGGCCGAGAGAGAACGCGAACAGGCACTTTTTCACGCAGGAGTTACGGAAATCGTCAGATTCACTTTTGACGATGCAGTCCAGCAAAAACCGCTGATTGCGAAACTGCGGCGCGCTGGGGTTCCTTGCGTTTCATAGGGTGATCATCTGCGGGAAGATTTCCCTAGTAAGTGGAGGAATCGGGACGCTGAGAGGCTCGCCACCGGGAAGATTTCTCCAGTAGGTGGAGGATTTGGAACGATAGAAGCCTCAGGACTGGGGTGCGGCGTGCTGGGCGATCCAGGCATGCATGGAAACCGCAGCGGCAGCTCCAGCGTTAATGGAACGCACCGAACCGAATTGGGAAATGTAGACCACGTCATCCGCCAGCTCAAGCGCTTTTTCGGACAGGCCCGGGCCTTCCGCACCAAACAACATAAGGCATCGCTTTGGGAAGCAATACGTTTCCATCGGCACCGCACCCGGAATGATGTCAAGCGCAATCACCCGCGCAGCCTTCAGCTCGGCAATGCGCTGATCGATCGCCGCAAGCTGCGTCATATAGGCCAACTTGTTCCCATTTTCAGCGCTAATTGCGGCTGAAACATCCATTGAAATGCCAGATGGAGCACACTCAGCAACACGGCCTTCATTCAGCGAAACGGCATCGTTCATACCAGCACCGTGCCCACTTTCCGCATTTTCGTGCATATGTAATGCGATTGCGGAGGCTTGCGATTGTGCCGCCGCAATTTCTCCGGCAATGCGCAGCTTCCAGCATTCGACCAGTTCGGTTATGGAAGGGTGGTTTTCGACATGCTGGTACAGTTCCGTCATCAACGCGCCCTTGCGATTCCACTTATGAGGACCGACGATATGCACGCGTTTTGCCTGAAATGCGTTGGCAGTGCGCACCATCGATCCGATATTGAAATCGTGCGTCCAGTTTTCCACGGCAACCTCAAAATCATGGCGCCCATGAGCGTCAAGATCGTCTTTGATAGCCGAAACCGTCCAGTAACGATACCGGTCAAGCACGTTGCGACGATCACCCTCGTCAAGCAGAGACGAGTCGAACCGACGATCGTAATTCGGCGATTGCGGATCATCCGGACGGGGCTCGCCAAGATGCGCCTCAGCCCACGGCCCTACGCCCACTTCACGAAAGACCGGCTCTCCGGATGCTTTCGCTGCAATATCGATGGGATTAGGCTGATGCACGCGATTTCTCCTCACAACTCATTAATCAATCCAACTAGACGCAAAGTCGTGAAACGTTCCGTGAAACACGATATTTAGCGTCATCGAACCACCAATACAACCGAAAAGCTGCGATACTTCGATACTTAGCGTCGCGACACTTAGTGAAGTTCCGATTCCTTGAATACTTCCACAAACGGCAGATCGGATTCGCTTCCGTCAACCGGATTGATGACCTTGATAGAAGGCGACGCCATATCGACGCCACCAATCAGCGATGCGACGGCAAGCACTTCGGCGCCCTCGTTTTTCACCACAGAGAAGTCAAGGCTCAGCTCGTTGCCATTGCGCAACGTAACCAACGAGGACGTCTGCACATACGACTTTTCAGACAGCCAGGAATCCAACAAAACCACGCGCTTGCCCGCAATCGAAGGCCCCTTTATGGACGGATACACGAAATCCATCACGAAACCGTTAAGGTTCTCCCCACGCGAAGCGGCCGCCTGAATCATGGCGGACACCAGCGGAACCGCGGCCGCGGTCAACGCACCCACCGCGTCGAAATCGTCTACGGAATAACCGGCCTCTTCCAACGTGTCCAACAGGATATGCCCAACGATCGAAGCACCACGATGGTCGAACAGCACGGAGGAAAGCTCCGAGAATGGCTTGTCGGCCATTTCAGCCTGCAACAGCGACTTTAGCTGGTCACGCGGCTCAAGCATGGCGAAATCGATGTCGCTATGAGCGGGAGCATCGGCAGTCGCAGCAACCGACTTGGTCTTACGGAAAGTCTTCTCTTCGGTCATGCTCCTAGCCTATCCTTTCGGCTCGTCAAACCTTATCTCATACCGACACGTATCAGGCAAAGATTACTGTGCACTGGTTTCGGGAGCGTTGAGTTCGCGGACATCAGCCTTTTCTGGCGCGATCATGTTCACGGGTTCGATGATTCTGCTCTGGTCGACGCGCTGCAGCTTGCGTGCGGTGACCAGCACGCGCGATTCCAGTGACGAGGCGAACGCATTGTAGGCACCGACCGTTTTGGTGATGGCGGATCCCAGCTTGGTGGCACGGTCCCCAAGCACGGCGAACCGTTCATACAATTCGCGAGACAGGTCGAACAGCATTTTCGCGTCATCGGTCAGGCTTTGCTGCTGCCACGCGTACGCCACGGACTTCAGCACCGCCCATAAGGTAATCGGCGAAGTCAAGGCAACCTTGCGCGCAAACGCGTCGTCCATCAGCGTCGGATCGGTTTCCAAAGCCGCCTGCAGCAAGGATTCGTTGGGAATGAAGGCGATCACGAAGTCCGGTGCGTCGGCGAACGCGTTCCAATAGGCCTTGTCGCCCAAAGTTTTCACATGCTCGCGCACCGCCTTGGCATGCGCATGCAGCAATTCCGACTTTCGTGCCAACTCCTCAGGCGTGGCGGTGTCGGGAATTTCACACGCTTTCTGATAGTCGGCATATGGGGCCTTCGCATCGATCGGAATGGTTTTGCCGCCCGGCATGTGGATGATCATATCCGGACGCTGCGTGCGACCGTCCGCATCGGTGACGACCACCTGCGTATCGAAATCCACATGTTCCAGCAGCCCGGCGGATTCCACGATATTCCTCAACTGCGCCTCACCCCACGCGCCGCGCACCTTGTTGTTGCGCAATGCGGACGACAGGGCGTTGGTCTCGCGGTCAAGACGGGCCTGCTGCTCGCCAAGGCCCTTGAGCTGCTCGCCAAGCGCACCCATTTCCCGCTTGCGACCCTCTTCAATCTGCGAAACCTTCTGCTGCAGGGCATCAAGATTCTTCTGCACGGGCGCGAGCGCGGACAATACCTTGCTCTGCTCCTGCAGTTTTCGCTCGTTTTCGGCCTGCTTGCGTTCCGCTTCGGCCGCGGCACGCTCACGCTCACGCTCCACACGTTCCTGTTCGGCCCGCTGGGCCTGCGCGAGCTGCGATTTGAGATAGGTCAACTGTTGGGCCAACCCTTCCGCCTGCGTGCGGTATTGGGTCACCGCTGTGGACAATTCGCTGATTTCCTGCCGATCAGCTTCGATCTGCGCTTTCGCCTCGTTAAGATCAGCGGTTTTCGCATCACGGGCCATTTCCTGCCCTTTGGAACGGCCCGCAAAAAAGCCGGCCGCGGCTCCAAGCGCGGCCACAACCACCAGAAGAATCACCACAAACACAGGATTATCGAACATATGTTCTATATAACAGCATGCCCAAGACATCTTGGAAGATCAAAGTTCGCAAGACATCCATGCCCAGCTGCATTATGCTTGGAGCCGAAAGCATGCTCGCGAACATGCGGCAACGCGAGCACGCTGAATATTCGAGAGGCATTCAAGAGGCAATCCGGGGGGTTCGGAAACACATGGGATTCGATTTGTTCATAACGGTGGCGGCGATTGTTGCGGCAGCCGTGGCCACTTGGGCCATCCTCAGGCTATTCCTAAGCGAAAACGATGACATAGCCCCCTCCCACCAACGCATCCCCGATGAAAAGCCCGCCAAGAATCACACCGAAAATCACACTGAAAATCCAGACGAGGCAGCCGGCGCAACACACCGAAGCGACATCGCCAAGCGTCTCGCTATCGCAACCATACTGACCATTCCCACATTCACCGTAACCATGCTGGCATTCGGCGGCATCGCACTTCCCCACTGGCTGACCAATCCATGGCTGCACGCCATCATCGCCACGCCGGTCATGTTCTACTGCGCCGCGCCGATGCACAATCGCGGTGCCGCCGCCCTGAAAAGCCACACGCCCAACGCGGATTCACTGCTGTCGCTCGCCATGACCATCGTGTACGTCTACAGCCTGCTGGCGTGCGTGGTGTCGTGGATTTTCCCCGCGGGGTCACGCAATCAGTATTTCGCTTTCGCAAGCATGGTCGCCGTACTGTCGCTTGCGATTCCGCTGATCGAGCAACGTCCCATGGCAAGGAAAGCATCGGAAGGCGATATTCCGACCGCACAATCGCAAGAAAAGCAAGAAATACAATCGCAGGAAACGCAAAAAACACAAGAAACACAGCAAAGCATGGATACGCTTATCCAGGCCAGCATCACATGTGAGATTCGTACGCGGGTAACGCAGATTACCGCGACCGTGACGGTGGTCATTGCGGTGTGGACGTTCGCTTTGTGGTTGATTTTCGGGCTTCAGCCGAAGCTTGCGATTGCCGTGTTGATCGGTGCGACGGTTTTGGCGGTCGCAGGCTTGGTTTTGCAGGCATATGACCGCCAACCGTCACGGTAAAACGGTTTTCAAAAAAAATCGCGCAGTCGCACGAAAAATGGGCGGACCCGCATGTGCACAGTCCGCCCACCATCAACGGTTAGACCGTTTTCACGACTCGGCCAATCGACAGTCAGTCAGGCCAAACCGATCAGCCGCATGACTCCGACCGTCACTTAGCTTCTGCCGAAAAATCGTCGTCAATCTGCCCCGGCGCCCACGAGGAAAGCTCCAAATGGTCGCCGCCGGTCTGGTCCACAAGCACGGTGTCGCCGTCGTGCACTTCGCCAGCCAGCAGCATGCGCGCCAACTGGTCGCCGACTTCGGTTTGCACCAAACGACGCAGCGGGCGAGCGCCATACGCCGGATCGTAACCGGTGTTGGCGAGCCAATCGCGCGCCGAATCGGTAACATCCAGCTTGATGCGGCGATCCGCCAAGCGGGCCGAAACCTGCGCCACCTGAATGTCCACGATGCCGCCGAGCTCTTCGCGCGTAAGCGGGTGGAACATGACCAGTTCATCCAAGCGGTTGATGAATTCCGGCTTGAACTGCATGTGCACGGCGTCCATCACGGCCTTCTTCTTGGCTTCGCCATCCAGTTCGGTGTCCACCAGGAACTGCGAGCCAAGGTTGGAGGTCATGATCAGAATCGTGTTTTTGAAGTCCACGGTTCGACCCTGCCCGTCGGTCAAGCGGCCGTCGTCGAGCACCTGCAAAAGCACGTCGAACACCTCAGGATTGGCCTTCTCAACCTCATCGAACAGCACCACCGAATATGGGCGGCGACGCACGGCCTCAGTCAGCTGGCCACCCTCCTCATAGCCGATGTAGCCCGGCGCAGCACCGATCAGACGAGACACGGAGGCCTTCTCCATGTACTCGCTCATGTCAATGCGCACCATGGCTTTTTCATCGTCGAACAGAAAGTCGGCGAGCGCCTTGGCTAGCTCCGTCTTACCCACGCCGGTCGGTCCAAGGAACAGGAATGATCCTGTCGGGCGGTTCGGGTCGGAAATGCCCGCGCGCGAGCGGCGTACCGCATCAGAAACAGCTTGAATAGCTTCTTTCTGGCCGATCACACGTTTGCCGAGATAGTCTTCCATGGTCAGCAACTTCTCGTTTTCGCCTTGCATGAGGCGGCCGACGGGAATGCCTGTCCAGTCGGACACGATTTCGGCCACGGAATCGGCGTCGACGCGGTCCGGAACCATCGGAATGTCATCCGCCGCGCCGCCATCGCCAGCCGCGCCGGCCGCACCATTCTTGGACACCGCCTCGTTTTGTTCGGCTTGTGCGATCTCTTTCTGAATGGCCGGAATTTCGCCATAGTTGATGGCGGAGGATTTCGCCAGATCGCCTTCGCGCTCGTACCGTTCGGCTTGGGTGCGCAGTTCGTCGAGCTTCTTGCGTAGGTCGCCGATGCGGTTGTGTCCGTTCTTTTCGGCGTTCCAGCGTGCTTTCAGACCGTTGAGTTTTTCGCTTTTGTCTGCGATTTCCTTATTGAGGTCGTCGAGGCGTTCCTTGGCGCTTTCGTCAAGCTCGGTTTCGGCTTTGCTTGCGGCGGCATCGTCTTTCGGATTGCCAAGCAGGTATGATTTCTCCATTTTAAGTCGGTCGACCTGGCGTTGCAGTTCGTCGATTTCCTCAGGCGAGGAGTCGAGTTCCATGCGCAGGTGCGATGCGGCCTCGTCCACCAGATCGATGGCCTTGTCTGGCAGCTGACGGCCGGAAATATACCGGTTCGACAGCGTTGCCGCGGCCACGAGCGCGTCATCGCCGATGGTCACCTTGTGGTGGGCTTCGTATTTCGGCGCGATGCCTCGCAGAATGGCGATGGTGTCTTCCACACTCGGCTCTCCTACGAACACTTGCTGGAAACGACGTTCCAACGCCGGGTCCTTTTCGATGTTCTCACGGTATTCATCAAGCGTGGTGGCGCCGATCAGGCGTAGTTCGCCGCGCGCAAGCATGGGCTTGAGCATATTGCCCGCATCCATGGATCCTTCGGCCGCGCCCGCGCCGACGATGGTGTGGATCTCATCGATGAAGGTGATGATCTGCCCGTCGGCGTTCTTGATTTCCTGCAGCACGCTCTTCAGGCGTTCCTCGAATTCGCCACGGTATTTCGAACCGGCCACCATGGAGCCCAAATCAAGCGAAATGAGCTTCTTGTTTTGCAAGGTTGTCGGCACGTCGCCGGCGACGATGCGCTGTGCTAGGCCTTCCACCACGGCGGTTTTGCCCACGCCCGGCTCGCCGATCAGCACCGGGTTGTTTTTGGTGCGGCGGCTCAGAATCTGGATCACACGGCGGATTTCCTGATCGCGGCCGATCACCGGATCGAGTTTGCCTTCTTTCGCGGCCGCGGTCAGATCGGTCGAGTACTTTTCGAGGGCTTTGTACGAGCCTTCAGCGTCGGGGCTGGTCACTTTCGCGCCTCCTCGAATCGATGGCACGGCTTTGCGTAACGCTTCGGCGGTCACGCCGTACCGTTCCATGATTTGCGCGCTTTGGTTTGGTTTTGCCGCCGCGATGGCGATGAGCAGATGTTCGGTGGAGACGTATTCGTCGCCCATCTGCTGCATTTCCTTGCCCGCTTGCGCAAGCACGGCGGACAGTTGCCTGCTGACCTGCGGCTGCGCGGTGGTCGATCCGCTGGCGCTCGGCAGCGCGTCTTGTGCTTGGTGCACGGCTGCGCTGATGTTCTGCGCGTTGCCACCCGCGGCTTCGATCAGTCCGCGAATCACGCCGTTTTCCTGACGCAGCAGCGCGTCGAGCAGGTGCAGGGTTTCGACTTGCGCGTTGCCTGCGGCCGACGCGTTCTGCACGGCGTCGGAAATGGCTTCCTGCGCCATTGTGGTGAACTTCTGTTCCATATCATCCTCCATGGTTCGCGTCGAACGTCCGTTTTCGCACGGTTGCGTCGGCGCATATGTCGTTGTCTGATATGCTCAACCAACTTCACCACCATTCTATTCCCAAAAGTTGAGTCCGCAACACTCAACTTTTGTTCACCGAATGAAAAGTCGTGAAAACACGAAAAGGCCGCCACCCACGAAAGGTGACGGCCTTCATATCCGCAATATGTCAATCGACAATCAGCCGCGCACTACCACATTGCGCAGGCTGCCGATGCCTTCGACGTGCACGATCGCCTCGTCGCCCGGATCAAGGTGGCCGGAAGCGTTCGGAGTGCCCGTCAGAATCACATCGCCCGGCAGCAGCGTCGTAAAGCTGGAAATCGCGGCGATCTGCTCGGGAATGCCGTGAATCAGGTTCGCCGTGGTGCCGGAAGCCAGCTCGACGTCCTCGCCATTCAACGTGAAGGAGATCTTCGCATCCTTCCAATCCAAGTCGTCACGGGTCACGATCCACGGGCCAAGCGGGCAGGACGTGTCGAAGCCCTTCGCGCGCGTCCACATCGGGTCGAGCCCCTGCAAGTCGCGCAATGTCACGTCATTCACGCAGGTGAAGCCGAGCACGTAGTCCATGGCCTGTTCGACCGGCACGTTCTTGGCGATACGACCCATCACTACGGCCACTTCCGGCTCGAAATTCATGTCGTTCGAATATGACGGAATCACGATCGGATCATCCGGACCAATCACCGACGTGCTCGGTTTAGAGAAGATCACCATGTCTTCCGGAGCATGCTTGATGTCGGAATGGCCGGCTTCATGCATGAACTGCGCGTGCGCCTCATAATTCTTGGCCAGGCCATACACCTTCGACGGAATCACCGGAGAGAGCAGACGGATGCCATCGCCATCCACCGGAAAACGCTCGCCGGTCGGCTTCACGCCGGCACCGGCCAGAGGATGCCCCTCAAGCGCTACGAGATAGTCCTTGCCGTCGCTTTCATCGGTCTGCACGAAAGCGTATTGCGGTACATCATTATGCGAAAAACGTGCGATTCTCATGTTTGCCAGTCTACCCGCAACAATCGTCGAATCGACCATATCATCGACATGCAACGCCCGACAATCAAAAACATCGAAAAAAAAAAACGGGCCATCACAGCATGCGAAGGCCCGTCACAGGAAGAAAAACGTCAGATAAAAGCACGCTCGCCGAAAATCGCAGTGCCGACGCGCACGATAGTGGATCCTTCCGCAATCGCGAGTTCCATGTCGCCGGTCATACCCATCGACAGTTCACGGCAGGACTGCGTGCCAGGCTCCCCCGATTCGAGAATATGATCGCGGGTTCTACGCAGATGTTCGAATCCCCGGCGAATGGCGGTTTCGTCGCTCACATGCGCACCGATAGTCATCAGCCCTTGCAATTCAAGCCCGTCCAATGTGCCGATTTTCTGCGCGATACGAATGGCATACGCCGGATTGCAACCAGATTTCGACGCCTCGCCCGATTCGTTGACTTCCAGCAGCACGCCCACGGTGACGCCGCGCGCCACCGCCCTACGTGAGATTTTTTCCGCCAAATCAAGGGAATCAACCGATTCGATGGCGTTGACAACCGGCAGCACCTTGCCGATCTTATTGCTTTGCAACTGGCCGATCAAATGGAACGGAATGCGCTCGCAAGCGACTTCGGAATCGTCTGAAGCGGACGCGATGCCGGAATCGCCGGCAACACCCAACGCAAACCCGCGTTCCGCGCAACGCGCCATCAATCCTTCGGCCTTCGCCGTCACTTCCTGCGGACGATTCTCGCCGATCATGCGCACGCCCGCGTCGATCGCCGCCATGATCTCGCCCACATCGCGCGTCTTCGTAGCGGCAAGCAGGCGCACGGAACCCGCGTCACGACCGGCATGCTGCTCGGCCGACGCGATACGATCCAACACGCGATGAACGCCATCGGCGATCTGCACGGCACGCACGTCGTCGATCACCTCATTGGCAAGATTCTTATGATCCATGTATGCGGTCATATTCAGCCTCTTATGTTCAATCCCAACTACCTCTACCAGAGTAAGAAGAAGCCCGTACGACGGTCTGAAGTGAAGTGATAAAGCGACCGATATCCGTACGGGCTAATAAAACGGACGGCAGTAGAAGGGGGACTTCAAAGACTCCGTCCGACAACCACTATATGCAAGTTTTACTAAACACGCGCCGAAAAAACATCTTTTCTTTATTTTTTCGGATATCGCACTTCATCCCTGTATTTCTTTCAATTGCTGTTCCAAAGTGTCGATGCGATCTTTCAGCTCAAGCACCTGACACGTCAACGATCGAATCTGCCCCAACTGCACAGACACCAGTCGTTCGCGCGTCTCGGAAGACAACGGCCCCGACGAGCCTCCGCTTTTCGCAGCGGCCATGATATCCGGATCCGCCTTCCAGCGCGCGATATTACGCTCCACGCGCTTGCGACCGACAATCGCAGGGCTCAATCCAGCCGACGTGAAAATCGAACTCGGTCTCTCGCCATCCAAATATCTGCGCATGCAGCTGATTTGAAAATCACGCGAATACGTGATCCTGTTCTGCGTAACCGACTCAACCGCCGGCAACGCACGAAGATACTCGACCTCCGTATTGCTAAACTGCCTTTTCGTCATATCGACCCCATTCACTCGACAAAACGGAATACCTTTTTTCGCGCTCGCAGATTACCTTCGCAAACGAAAGTATCCGAACGGCATATACTATCACCTCACACGCGATGGTATGGGGGCTTGCGCCACCCGAATCGCCCTACGCTAAACCTGAACGAGCCTCAGCAGGTACAGTTGCATACTGTCACCATCGATGCATCAAAGGAGCCACCATGACCGGCCGATTCGCACCCACCCCATCAGGCCGCATGCACATCGGCAACGTCTACGCCATGCTTGGAGCGTGGCTTTCCGCCCGCAAAACAGGCGATTCCATACGATTGCGCATTGAAGACATCGATGAGCCGAGGGTCGTTCCCAACGCCGCCGAAACCATGATGCACGACCTCGACTGGCTCGGTCTCGACTGGGATGGCGAACCAGTATTCCAATCGGAGCGACACACCCTATATCGGGAAGCGCTCAATCTTCTCAGCAACCTCAACATTGACGAAAACAGCGATACTATCAGCACTATCGGCATCGGTTCCAACGCTTCCGATTCCTACGGCGCTACCGCAAGCAACACCATAAATGCCCCGGGCACAACGCCGCTCATCTACCCCTGCTTCTGCTCGCGCGCCGATATCCGCGCCGCATCGGCACCGCAGGAAGGCGACCGTTTCACCGTATATCCGGGAACATGCCCCCGACTCATCGCCAACGATCCGCAGCGCGTGAAGCAACGCCTCGCCAACGGCGACCGCCATTCGCTGCGCATCGCCACCACCGACACCACCATCGCCTTTCATGACGAAGTGTTCGGCAACCAGCATTACAACATCGCACAAGACATCGGCGACACCATCGTCCGCCGATCGGACGGCATATACTCCTATCAGCTGGCCGTCACCGTGGACGATCTTGACATGGGCATCACCGACATTGTGCGAGGCCGCGACCTGCTTCATTCCAACGCTTTGCAGATCTATATCCGCAAAGCCCTTATCTCCGCGGGATTTCAGCCTTCTGAACCCGCCGAAGCAACCATCTCATACGCGCATCTGCCCCTTATCGACAACGCGGCCGGACAACGCCTCGCCAAACGCGAACGCTCGCTCGATCTCGGTATTCTCACGGCGCACGGCGTCACCGCGCAACAGATCATCGGCTATTGCGCATGGCTGCTCGGATTGCAAGGCGATCCGGAACATACCAAGCCGCAGCCCATGAGCGCGGCCGAAGCGCTTGGCGAATTCAGTTGGAGCGCCGTTCGCGCCAACACTTCGGATCGCGTGCTCGATCAAAACGAGTTCAACGCGTATTTCGGCCTGTAGCCACGTTCCGCGGTCTTATTTCCGCTTATTCCGCAGTCTTATCCTGTTGTCACGCAGACGGCAGCATATCTCTTCCACGGCAGCACTACCAGCCAATGGTAGGCATGCAAAAAGCCTGCTTCCCTCGAACCGGAAAGTTTCCGAGGAAAACAGGCCTTGCATGTCAGTTCCTATATGTCAGACGCAACTTATGTGACGGTCAGACAAACAAATCATGGATGACCGCAGGTGATCAGACGAACAGCTTAAACATGGCCACACCGACGATGGCGCCCAGAATCGGGGCGACGACCGGAATCCAAGCCTCGTCCCAGCGGGAGGAGCCCTTGGACGGAATCGGTAGGATGGCGTGCAGCAGTCGCGGCATGAGATCGCGGGCCGGGTTCAGGCCAGGACCGGTCGGACCACCCATGGAGGTCACGAGGCCCCACACGATGAAACCAACCACGATGGATGCGGCAGCATGGTCTTCCTCGCCCCACGGCAGGGACAGGCAGCACAGTGCGCCGAACACCAGCACGAGCGTGCCGAACATCTCGTTGAGGAAGTAGTTGACCTTCTTGTTGTCCGCGTCAGTGGTGCAGAAGGTGCCCAGAATCGCCTCGGCGTCCTCGGTCTCCTGGTAGTGCGGGTAGTAAGTGATGTAGACGATGAGCTGGCCAAGCAGGGCGCCGAGCAGCTGGGCGACGATGTACGGCAGCACTTCATTCCAGGGGAACAGGCCGTTGATGGCCTGAGCAAGGGTCATGGCCGGGTTGATATGAGCGCCGGATACGCCACCGAACATGAGCACCGGGAACATGACGCCGAAGCCATAGCCCATGGCGATGTTCAGCCAGCCGGCGTGGTGGCCCTTGGTGTTCTTGAGCTCGACGTTGGCCACGGAGCCGTTGCCGAAGATCATCAGAATGGCGGTGCCGAAGAACTCGGCGGCCAGCTTGGTAAAGAGAGGATAATCCACTGCTTCTTCTTTTCTCTTCGCCGCGCAACAGGCATGGCTGACTGTTCACGGCATTCTGTGTGATTGGAAATCCGTTCGCGGAGCCGGCGACGCGATTTACGCTGGGCGCGAAAGCAAACGTGGCGATTGTACACTTTGCCCCACGACGAAATGCCGGCAGGATGCGATGTCGAATGTCCAGCCGAATGCAATGCCCAGAAAGCCACCGGAATCAGCCGAAGCGACCTCGAATCTCAGTGGTTGCGAGATACGGGCTTCACCTCTTTTATTGTTCTTCGGCGGATCGTATTCCGAGTCGTCCACAACGGACGGCATTTCGGCTTTTGGCGACGCAGCGTCACATCAGCGGAGCCGCGAAGCCGCCCACATACGTCTGGCCGGGAGCCGCCTGAGCGACGGGAGTTACAGCCGGAGCGGCAGTCATCCATTGCATCGCGTCTTTTCGCTGGGCATTCAGCGCGCGTTCCGCGTTGGCGATCTGGTCAGGGACGATTCGCCGGCCAAGCATGGCCATGCGGCTGCGTGGCTGACCGTCATCTGACAGATAAGCGCCGGGTTCCGCGACTTCGCCGAATGCGATGACCTTCGCGCCTTTGACGAATATGTCCGGATGGTCATTCATCTTCTTGGCGATTCCGTCGGCGGCTGGGCCGTAGAAGCTGACATCGACCGTGGTCTTGCGGCCGTCGAGCCATTGCTGCGATTGCCGGTCGAAGTATCGTTCGTTGTGGACGACTCGGAATACGATTCGCGCCTGTTTCTCGCTATTGGCCTGCCGGTATTTCGGTTCCGACGCGAGATTG
>ERZ1031885.27-NODE-27-length-76626-cov-9.729597_pt1 | contig 76626 bp, 60 predicted proteins | sample MGYA00518168_ERZ1031885 | MGnify/ENA primary metagenome ERZ1031885 (study PRJEB33719, sample SAMN04261269) | wastewater metagenome | biome: rural village; feature: human; material: feces | host: Homo sapiens | place: El Salvador | collected 2014-01-14 ...
TGCTCCATGCAGCCCCATGAAAGCTGCCATCCGCCAATCGAGGTGCAGACGTCGGCCTTCGCGCAAGGACCGCCTTCGAACCCGTGGATCAGAGCGAACAGCAGCGGGAGTGAGACCGCTACGCATCCGAGAGGGAATTTCCAAGTGCTTTTCCTGAAGCAGGCAGCCGCGATATTGATGATAAGCAATACTGGAGGAACAAGGAAGTTGATCATCAGTGCAGCGGCCATGAAGCCCTCATAATCGGGCTGAACTATACAGGCCAGAAGCAGGCCGTAAAGGACGGCTACGATCAGCATGCAGGCGAATCGTCCGGGATTGCCGCGTATCCACGAACCGGATTTCGACAGTATGGAAAGGCTGTTGTTCGTCGTACTCATGGAATCCCTTTCTCGACATTGAGCAACGTATATCCATGATACGGGATGGCGCCCGTCAGAGGAAGAGCCGCAAATACGAATGCCCCCCGCTAGCGGGGGGGCATTACCGATGAAGGCTGGAGCTTACTGGCTGACCTTGGAGTAGAGCTTGCCGCCCTGGGCGCGGTACTTTTCACCCATGGCGTCCATACCGGCAAGGATCTCCTCGGGGCTCAGGACGTTGGCGGACACGACGGTGTCGTCGGTGACCGGGTTCGCCGGGGTCTCGACGCCCTCCGGGATCTTGCCGGCGACGGCGTCCGCGACGATCTGCTGCTGGGCGGCCTCGCCGCCGAACGCCTTGCGGATGTTCTGCGAGATGGCCATCGAGCAGAACTTCGGGCCGCACATCGAGCAGAAGTGCGCCATCTTGGCCGGCTCGGCGGGCAGCGTGTCGTCGTGGAAGGCGATGGCGGTATCCGGATCGTAGCTCAGGTTGAACTGGTCGAGCCAGCGGAACTCGAAGCGGGCCTTCGAGATCGCGTTGTCGCGGTCCATCGCGTGCGGGTGGTGCTTGGCGATGTCGGCGGCATGGCAGGCGATCTTGTAGGCGATCACGCCCTGCTTGACGTCATCCTTGTTCGGCAGGCCCAGGTGCTCCTTGGGCGTCACGTAGCACAGCATGGCGGTGCCGTAACGGCCGATTTCGGTGGCGCCGATGGCGGAGGTGATGTGGTCGTAGCCCGGCGCGGTGTCGGTCGTCAGCGGTCCCAGCGTGTAGAACGGGGCGCCGTGGCACACGGCCTTCTCCAGCTCGATGTTCATGCGCACCGTGTCGAAGGGCACGTGGCCCGGTCCCTCGATCATGACCTGAACGTCCTTGGCCCAGGCGCGCTCGGTGAGCTCGCCCAGGGTCATCAGCTCGCTCAGCTGGGCCGCGTCGTTCGCGTCGGCCAGCGAGCCGGGGCGCAGACCATCGCCGAGCGAGAACGCCACGTCGTACTTGGCGAAGATGTCGCACAGTTCGTCGAAGTGCGTGTACAGGAAGCTCTCCTGATGGTGACGCAGGCACCAGTCGGCCATGATGGAACCACCACGGGAGACGATGCCGGTGACGCGGTTGGCGGTCAGCGGCACGTAGCGCAGCAGCACGCCGGCGTGGATGGTCATGTAGTCCACGCCCTGCTCGCACTGCTCGATCACGGTGTCGCGGAACAGCTCCCAAGACAGCTTGGAGGCGTCATCCTCGACCTTTTCGAGCGCCTGGTACATCGGCACGGTGCCGATCGGCACGGGGGAGTTGCGCAGGATCCACTCGCGGGTGGTGTGGATGTCGTTGCCGGTCGACAGATCCATCACGGTGTCGGCGCCCCACTTGGTGGCCCAGGTGAGCTTCTCCACTTCTTCATCGATGGAGGAGGTGACGGCCGAATTGCCCATGTTGGCGTTGAGCTTGGTGAGGAAGGCGGATCCGATGATCATCGGCTCGGCTTCGGGGTGGTTGATGTTGCAGGGCATCACGGCGCGGCCGGCGGCCAGCTCGGAGCGCACGAGCTCCACGTCGCAGTTCTCGCGGGTGGCGACGTACTGCATCTCCGGGGTGATGATGCCGTGACGGGCGTACCACATCTGGGTCACCGGGTGGTCCTTGGCGCGCATCGGCTGGTGCGTGCGTCCACGCCATTCCTTGGTGGCGCGGCCGCGCTTGATGGCGCGCTTGCCGTCGTCCTGCAGGTTGCGGCGGCGGCCCTCGTAGTCCTCGATGTCGCCGCGGTCGCGGATCCAGTCGAGGCGCAGGGGCTTCAGGCCCTCCTTCGGGTCGCACTTGGGGCCTTCGGTGTTGTAGTCGTGGAACGGGGCGTTCGGGCCCACCCCGGGGGTGTCGGAGAGCTTGATCTCAGTGTAGGGTACCTCAAGGTCGTAGGAGCCGTACTCGTAGGAGAACGGCACAGACTTGGTCTTGCGGATGTGCGCCTTGTCGCGCTGCTTGGACCCACGGGCGGCGATGTCGACGCGCTGCTGCTTGGCGAGCTTCTGCGCGTCCTTGGCGTCCTTGGCGTTGGTGAACTTCTTTTCGGTGGCCTCGGCCCCGGCGGCGGCGCTGCCTTCCTGCGCGGCCTGCGTGTCGGTGGCGGGGGTGTGGGTCACGATGCGCGGGGCGTATCCGTGGCGCTCATCTGCGCGCACGGCCTTCCAGCCGGAGACCATCTCGCGGGTGGCGGCCTCGGGGTCTTCGGCACCCGCGATGGCGGAGACCGCGAACCAGCCGGCGGCCTTCGTGCCGGCCAGCATGGCCATGTCAGCCGCGGTCACGCCGCCGCCGACGACGACCGGGAACTCGCTGGCGGAGCAGATCGTGTTGATCTGCGCGGCATCCAGGGTCTTGCCGGAGCCGTCGTTGCCGCCCACCGAGGCTTCCGGCTTGGTGGAGGAGACGTGCAGAGGTCCGGCGCCGATGTAGTCGATGCAGCCGTCGGGCAGCTCATTGATGAGTCGGACCAGGGACTCGGTCTCAGCCGACAGTCCCACGATCGCTTCGTCGCCCAGCAGGGCGCGGGCCTCGCGCGGCTCCATATCGCTCTGGCCGATGTGCACGCCGTCGACCTTGATGCCCTTGCGGCGGGCCTGCCACACCACGTCGGCGCGGTCGTCGATCACGAAGGCCACGGAGTCGGACTTCTCGTTGTCCTCGATGATCTGCGCGATGTCGCGGGCCATCTCGGTCAGCTCGGAGGCGTCGGCGCCCTTGGCTCGCAATTGAATGAAGGTGGCGCCGCCATGCAAGGCCTGATCGATCACCTCGGTCAGCGGCCGGTCCTTGCAGTCCTGGGGGCCGACCACGAAGTACGCGCTCAGGTCGAACGAATCGCGCATGGACGCGAATGGGTATTCATTGCTCATCTGTTGTTCCTTTAATTGTGTTATTGGAAGAATATGATGCCTATTGGAAGAATATGATGCCGGCGCCACTTATCGGGAGCACCGGGAGGGGCGGCTATCGCATGTCGATCGCGCGGTCTGCCACCTCCTCGGCGGTAACGTTCCACAGCGCGTCCAGCAGCGCCACCTGGAACGAACCGGGGCCGTTGCTTCGTTTCTCGGCTATCTCGCCGGCCGTGTTGTACAGCGATGTGGCGGCGAGCGCGGCGATCAGCGGCTGCGCGACGGCGAGATACACGGCGGTGACGCCGCCGAGCGAGCATCCGGCGCCGGTGATTTTCGTCATCATGGCGCTGCCACCCGCCAGCCGGTACACGTGTTCGCCGTCGGTCACCATGTCCGTCGCACCGGAGACGGCCACCGCCGCCGTGCCGTTGGCGCTGTGCCTCGCCATGAACCGTGCGAGCCGCTGCGCCGGTGCGATGGCGGATTCCACGTCGTCGACGGATTCCACGCCGGCGGGCTTGGATGCGGTAGCGGTCGCGGATTCCTCGTTCAGCCCCCACATGGCGTCGAGCGCGATGATCTCCGAGGCGTTGCCTCGGATCACGGTCGGCGGATAGCGCTTGAATGACTGCAATATGGCGGTTCTGGTCTCTCCAATGCCGGCGGCGACGGGGTCGAGCACCCAGGGATGGCCGGTGTTGTGGAACGCCCTCGCCACTTGCGGCAGCGCGTCCTTGTAGAACGGCAGCAGGGTGCCGACGTTGATGTAGTCGGCGCCGCTGATCGTGGCGGTGTCGATGATGTCGTCCGGCAGGAAGCTCATGGCCGCCGCGCCGCCGGCGGCGAGCTGCGCGTTGGCGACAAGGTTGATGGTGACGAAATTGGTGAAGGACTGCGCCAGCGGCGTAGTCTCGCGTACCGTGCGCACCGCGTCCGCTATCTGCTCGCGCAGTGATGGCTGTGTTTGCGGCGATATCCGCGTGTTCGGCGATTCCTCGCTCATAATCATTGCTCCCTACGATGGTCTTGACCAACAGGTTCAAAGGGTCAGGCGTGTGGCCTTTCTCAACTCGCGTACTGCTGCGGGTTCCCCTGCATTGTGCCCTTCAACGCTATGGCCCAATATGGACATTGTGTCTTGCGTTTCTTGAAGGTACGTGGTAATGGCGCCCTTTCGTTGCCGGCATGCGTTGCGTTGCGGTTTTTCCGGCCCTGTATGGGGGATACAGGATTGGCGATGGCGACACGCCGTTTTTGTTAATGGCATTTACATGAAATACAGGTAATGAGATATCATTCTCATGATCACCGTGTGGATATCGCATTGGTGCGTATACACTAACAGCAACAGAGCGGCGCGGCAGGCGCTCGTGGATTCAATGAAGAAGGAACGTTTATGGCAGTTCGCAGACTTGGTGGCCGCATCGTGGCTTTCGCCGCCACAGTGGCCTTGTCAATACCGTTAGGGTTGTTAACAAATTCAGCGTGGGCGGTCGAGGACGCCACCCGATCCGACTCCACCACGCAGATGAGCTCCACGCCGGAGGTGGTCTACTCCAGCGCCGTGGATTCCAAGCAGAATCGCACCTCGGATTTCGACGCCAACTGGAAGTTCATGCTGTCCGATTCCGTGCAGGCGCAGGATCCGGCGTTCGACGATTCGGCCTGGCAGCAGGTCGACCTGCCGCATGACTACAGCATCACGCAGAAGTACTCGCAGAGTAATGAGGCCGAAAGCGCATACCTTCCCGGCGGCACCGGCTGGTACCGCAAGTCCTTCACCATCGACCGGGACCTCGCCGGCAAGCGCATCGCCATCAACTTCGACGGCGTGTACATGAACGCCACCGTCTGGTTCAACGGCGTCAAGCTCGGCACCCATCCGTACGGCTACTCGCCGTTCTCCTTCGACCTGACCGGCAACGCCAAGTTCGGTGGGGAGAACACCATCGTCGTCAAGGTCGAGAACAGGCTGCCGTCCAGCCGCTGGTACTCCGGCTCCGGCATCTACCGCGACGTCACCCTCACCGTCACCGACGGCGTGCACGTCGGCAATAACGGCGTGGCCATCAAGACCCCGAGCCTCGCCACCCAAAACGGCGGCAACGTGACGATGAACCTCACCACCAAGGTCGCCAACGACACCAAGGCCGCGGCGAACATCACCCTCAAGCAGACCGTGTTCCCCAAGGGAGGCAAGACCGACGCCGCCATCGGCACCGTCACCACCGCATCCAAGTCCATCGCGGCCGGTGCCAGCGCGGACGTGACCTCCACGATCACCGCCGCCTCGCCCAAGCTGTGGAGCATCAAGAACCCGAACCTGTACACCGTGCGCACCGAAGTGCTCAACGGCGGCAAGGTGCTCGACACTTACGACACCGAATACGGCTTCCGCTGGACCGGCTTCGATGCGACCAGCGGTTTCTCGCTCAACGGCGAGAAAGTCAAGCTCAAGGGCGTCTCAATGCATCATGACCAGGGATCGCTCGGTGCGGTCGCCAACCGCCGCGCCATCGAGCGCCAGGTCGAGATTCTCCAGAAGATGGGCGTCAACTCGATCCGCACCACGCACAACCCCGCAGCCAAGGCGCTGATTGACGTCTGCAACGAGAAGGGCGTCCTCGTGGTCGAAGAGGTCTTCGACATGTGGAACCGGTCGAAGAACGGCAACACCGAGGATTACGGCAAGTGGTTCGGCCAGGCCATCGCCGGTGACAACGCCGTCCTGGGTGGCGACAAGGACGAGACCTGGGCCAAGTTCGACCTGACCAGCACCATCAACCGTGACAGGAACGCCCCGTCCGTCATCATGTGGTCGCTCGGCAACGAGATGATGGAAGGCATCAGCGGCAGCGTCTCGGGCTTCCCGGCTACCTCCGCCAAGCTGGTCGCATGGACGAAGGCCGCGGACAGCACCCGCCCGATGACCTACGGCGACAACAAGATCAAGGCCAACTGGAACGAGTCGAACACCATGGGCGACAACCTGACCGCCAACGGCGGCGTGGTCGGCACCAACTACTCCGACGGCGCGAACTACGACAAGATCCGCACGACCCACCCCTCATGGGCCATCTACGGTTCCGAGACGGCGTCCGCCATCAACAGCCGAGGCATCTACAAACGCACCACCGGCGGCGCCCAGTCAAGCGACAAGCAGCTGACCAGCTATGACAATTCCGCAGTCGGCTGGGGTGCCGTCGCCAGCTCCGCCTGGTACGACGTGGTCCAGCGCGATTTCGTCGCCGGCACATACGTGTGGACCGGCTTCGACTATCTCGGCGAACCCACCCCGTGGAACGGCACCGGCTCCGGCGCCGTGGGCTCCTGGCCGTCGCCGAAGAACTCGTACTTCGGCATCGTCGACACCGCAGGATTCCCGAAGGACACCTATTACTTCTATCAGAGCCAGTGGAACGACGACGTGCACACGCTGCACATCCTCCCCGCATGGAACGAGAACGTCGTCGCCAAGGGCTCCGGCAACAACGTGCCGGTCGTCGTCTACACCGACGCGGCCAAGGTCAAGCTGTACTTCACACCGAAGGGCAGCACCGAAAAGCGACTGATCGGAGAGAAGTCCTTCACCAAGAAGACCACCGCGGCCGGATACACCTATCAGGTCTATGAGGGCACCGACAAGGACTCCACCGCCCACAAGAACATGTACCTGACCTGGAACGTGCCGTGGGCCGAGGGCACCATCTCCGCCGAAGCATACGACGAGAACAACAGGCTGATCCCCGAGGGGTCCACCGAGGGCAACGCGTCGGTGACCACCACCGGCAAGGCCGCGAAGCTTAAAGCCGATGCCGACCGCAAGACGATCACCGCGGACGGCAAGGACCTGTCGTACATCGAGGTCGACGTGACCGACGCCAACGGCTATATCGTCCCCGATGCCGCCAACCGCGTCACCTTCGACGTCAAGGGCGCCGGCAAACTGGTCGGCGTCGACAACGGCAGCTCGCCGGATCACGACTCCTATCAGGCCGACAACCGCAAGGCGTTCAGCGGCAAGGTGCTCGCCATCGTCCAGTCCACCAAGGAGGCGGGCGAGATCACCGTCACCGCCAAGGCCGACGGTCTGCAATCATCCACAGTGAAGATCGCCACCACCGCCGTCCCCGGCACCAGCACCGAGAAGACGGTCCGCAGCTTCTACTACTCGCGCAACTACTACGTCAAGACCGGCAACAAGCCGATTTTGCCGAGTGATGTCGAGGTGCGCTACTCCGACGGCACGTCGGACCGTCAGAACGTCACATGGGACGCAGTCAGCGACGACCAGATCGCCAAGGCCGGTTCGTTCAGCGTGGCCGGCACGGTCGCCGGGCAGAAGATCTCCGTGCGCGTGACGATGATCGACGAGATCGGTGCGCTGCTCAACTATTCGGCCAGCACACCGGTCGGCACGCCCGCCGTGCTGCCTGGCTCGCGTCCGGCCGTGCTGCCCGACGGCACCGTGACCAGCGCGAACTTCGCCGTCCACTGGACCAAGCCCGCCGACACCGTGTACAACACGGCCGGCACCGTCAAGGTCCCCGGCACCGCCACCGTCTTCGGCAAGGAGTTCAAGGTCACCGCGACGATCCGCGTGCAGCGGTCGCAGGTCACCATCGGCAGCAGCGTCTCCGGCAATGCGCTGCGCCTGACTCAGAACATCCCCGCCGACAAGCAGTCCGACACGCTGGACGCCATCAAGGACGGCTCCACGACCGTCGACGCCAATACCGGCGGCGGCGCGAACCCGTCAGCATGGACCAACTGGGCGTACTCGAAGGCCGGCCACAACACCGCCGAGATCACCTTCGAGTACGCGACCGAGCAGCAGCTCGGCCAGATTGTCATGTACTTCTTCCGCGACAGCAACGCGGTGAGGTTCCCCGACGCCGGCAAGACGAAGATCCAGATCTCCGCGGACGGCAAGAACTGGACGGATCTCGCTGCCACGGAGACCATCGCGGCCCAGGAGTCGTCCGACCGAGTCAAGCCGTACACCTATGACTTCGCTCCGGTGGGAGCCACGTTCGTCAAGGTCACGGTCACCAACGCCGACACCACAACCCCCAGCGGCGTGGTCTGCGCCGGCCTGACCGAGATCGAGCTGAAGACCGCGACCAGCAAGTTCGTCACGAACACGTCCGCCGCGCTCTCGTCGCTGACGGTGAACGGCACGAAGGTCTCCGACTCCGTGCTCGCCGCCGGCTCCTACAACACGCCCGCGATCATCGCGGACGTCAAAGCCGAGGGCGAAGGCAACGCCAGCGTCACCGTGCTGCCCGCGCACGACAACGTGATCCGCGTGATCACCGAGTCCGAGGACCACGTCACGCGCAAGACCTTCACTATCAACCTGGGCACGGAGCAGGAATTCCCCGCAGACTCCGATGAACGCGACTACCCGGCCGCCGACATGACGGTCACCGCGGGTAGCGAACAGACGTCCGGCACCGCGACCGAAGGCCCGAAGAAATTCGCGGTCGACGGCAACACCAGCACGTACTGGCATTCCAACTGGACGCCCACCACCGTGAACGACCTGTGGATCGCCTTCGAGCTCCAGAAACCCACCAAGCTCGACGCGCTGCGCTACCTGCCGCGCCCCGCGGGCAGCAAGAACGGCTCCGTCACCGAATACAAGGTTCAGGTCAGCGATGACGGCACCAACTGGACCGACGCGGGCTCCGGCACATGGACCACCGATTACGGCTGGAAGCTCGCCGAGTTCAATCAGCCGGTGACCACCAAGCACGTGCGGCTCAAGGCCGTCCACACCTATGCGGATTCCGGCAACGACAAGTTCATGTCCGCCTCCGAAATCCGCCTGCGCAAGGCCGTCGACACCACCGACATCAGCGGCGCGACCGTGACCGTGCCCGCCAAGCTGACCGTCGACCGGGTGGACGCCGACCATCCCGCCACCTTCGCCACGAAGGACGTGACGGTGACGTTGGGCGACGCCACGCTGCGCTACGGCGTGGACTACCTGCTCGACTACGCGGGCAACACCGCCGTCGGCAAGGCCACGGTGACCGTGCGCGGCATCGACAAGTACTCCGGCACCGTCGCCAAGACGTTCACCATCGAACTGAAGAACGCCCCGGCGCCGGAACCGACGCTGACCTCGGTGAGCGTCAAGACCAAGCCTTCCAAGCTGACCTACGTGGTCGGCGACGCGTTCGACCCGGCAGGACTGGTGCTGCAGCTCAACTATGACGACGACAGCACCGGCACCGTGACCTGGAACACGCAGACGGCCGGCGACTTCACGTTCAAGCCTGCGCTCGACGCGAAGCTCAAGGTCACCGACAAGACCGTCACCGTCACCTACCAGGGCAAGTCCGCGGTCATCGACATCACCGTCTCGCAGCCCGCCCCGACCGTCAGCAAGACGGATCTGGACAAGGCCATCAAGGCGATCGAGGCCAAGAACCCGGATTCATCCAAGTACACGGCCGACTCGTGGAAGACCTTCGCGGACGCCATGGCGCATGCCAAGGCCGTCATCGCGGATGATTCCGCCACCCAGCAGGACATCGATAACGCGCTCAAGGCGCTGACCGACGCCTACGCCGGGCTGACCGAGAAGACGCCCGAACCCGCCCCCGTCAGCAAGTCCGAGCTGGACAAGAAGATCAAGGCGATCGAGGCCGAGAAGCTGGACGGGTCGAAGTACACGGCCGAGTCGTGGAAGGCGTTCGAGACCGCCCTGGCGCATGCCAAGGCTGTCATCGCCAGCGATTCCGCCACCCAGCAGGATGTGGACGCGGCCCTTGGCGCCCTGACCTCCGCTCGCGACGGACTGACCGAGAAGGGCGAGGTCAAGCCCGACCCGAAGCCTGAACCGGGCACCGTCGACAAGGCGGCGCTGGATAAGGCGGTCAAGAAGGTCGAGGCCGAGAAGCTGGACGGGTCGAAGTACACGGCCGACTCGTGGAAGGCGTTCGAGACCGCCCTGGCGCATGCCAAGGCCGTCATCGGCAACGCCAACTCCACGCAGTTCGACATCGACAACGCGCTGTCGATGCTCAACGACGCCCGCGCCGCGCTCAAGGAGAAGCCCGGCCGCATCATCGCCATCATCGATGGCGGCGCACTGAGCAAGACCGGCGCATCCGTCGCCATCATCGCCTCCGTCGCGGCCGCGATGCTGGCGGTCGGTGCCGGCGTCATGGCGTTGCGCCGCAAGCGCTCCTGACCCCCACGAGACTCTCGCGAGTCTCCCCGGGTGCCCCGTCGACGATCATGCCGGCGGGGCACCCGCATATCCGCAGGTTGGATGCTGCCGAACAAGGCGGCATGCTGTCACCGTCTGCCGTTAGACTCGTGCGAGCATACTAAGTCCCCAAACCGTTCAAACCAGAAGGTGCATTGTGGCTGTTTCTAAACTCGATGAAGTCGTATCCCTCGCCAAGCGGCGCGGATTCGTGTTCCCCGCCGGCGAAATCTATGGCGGCACCCGTTCCGCATGGGATTACGGCCCCCTCGGCGTCGCCCTGAAAGACAATATCAAGCGCGAATGGTGGCGCTCCATGGTCGTCACCCGTCCTGATGTCGTCGGTGTCGACACTTCCATCATTCTGCCGCCCGAAGTGTGGGTGGCGTCCGGCCACGTGAGCGTGTTCAACGATCCGCTCGTCGAGTGTCTCAACTGCCACAAGCGCAACCGCGCCGACAAGCTCGAGGAATCCTACGCCGAGAAGCACGGCGACAAGATGCCGGAAAACGGCATGAAGGACATCGTCTGCCCGAACTGCGGCACCCGTGGCCAGTGGACCGAACCGCGCGACTTCAACATGATGCTGCGCACCCACCTCGGCCCGGTCGAGGACGAGAACAGCCTGCACTACCTGCGTCCGGAGACCGCACAGGGCATCTTCGTGGACTTCAAGAACGTGATGACCTCCTCCCGTTCCAAGCCGCCGTTCGGCATCGCCAACATGGGTAAGTCCTTCCGTAACGAGATCACCCCGGGCAACTTCATCTTCCGCACCCGTGAGTTCGAGCAGATGGAGATGGAGTTCTTCGTGGTGCCCGGCACCGACGAGGAATGGCACCAGTACTGGATCGACACCCGCACCCGCTGGTACACCGACCTGGGCATCAACCCCGAGAACCTGCGTCACTACGAGCACCCGAAGGAGAAGCTCTCCCACTACTCGAAGCGCACGGTCGACATCGAATACAAGTTCGGTTTCCAGGGCTCCGACTGGGGTGAGCTCGAAGGCATCGCCAACCGCACCGACTACGACCTGAGCGCGCATTCCAAGCACTCCGGCGAGGATCTGAGCTACTTCAACCAGGCCACCGGCGAGAAGTTCGTGCCGTACGTCATCGAGCCGGCCGCCGGCCTGACCCGTTCCCTGATGGCGTTCCTCGTTGACGCCTACGACGTCGACGAGGCGCCGAACACCAAGGGCGGCGTCGACAAGCGCACCGTGCTGCGTCTCGACCCGCGACTTGCTCCGGTCAAGGCCGCCGTGCTGCCGCTGAGCAAGAAGCCCGAGCTGCAGTCCATCGCCCACGATCTGGCCGCCGACCTGCGTCAGCACGAGTGGATGATCGACTACGACGAGGCCGGTGCCATCGGCCGCCGTTACCGTCGTGAGGACGAGATCGGAACGCCGCTGTGCATCACCGTCGATTTCGACACGATCGACGACCAGGCCGTCACCATCCGCGAACGTGACACGATGCAGCAGGAGCGCGTCGCGCTCGACAAGGTCGCCGACTACGTGGCCGCCCGCGTGTCCGAGAAGCGCGTGCGCTACCCCGAGGGCCCCGTCAGCATCACCGGCACCAAGGCCGCCGACGGCGGCACCGACGTCGCCAAGGAGACCGGCGTGGACGAGTCCGCCCCGGTCAAGGTCGCCGAGGCCGGTGGCCTGTACTGATCGATACCCGGCCCGACCACACCGGGCCGGGTGCTGAACATCATTCGGACAGCCCCCTTTTCACCAAGGGGGCTCTTGTACATTCAAGACATGTATGGCATGAGCCGTGCCGATTCGTGGGGGAGAGCCGTGACAGACACCGTTGAACAGACCATCGCCGTCGACGCGCATGAGACCGACGTGCTCGACCCGCGCACCGACGCACCGGCCGGGAAGGAACCGGTCACGATGACACCAGTCGATCTCGGGTCGATCCACGTGCCGACGCCGGTGGTGCTCTCCCCGATGGCGGGCGTCACGAACTGGCCGTTCCGCGTGCTGTGTGAGGAATACGGCCCGGACGGCCTGTACGTGGCCGAGATGATTACGGCGCGCGCGTTGGTCGCCCGCAATCCGAAGGCGCTGCGCCTGTGCCGGTTCGCGCCGAGCGAGCGCATCCGGTCGCTGCAGCTGTATGGCGTGAACCCGGCCATCGTCGAGCAGGCCGCGCGCATCGTCGTCGATGAGGACATGGCCGACCATGTGGACCTGAACTTCGGCTGCCCGGTTCCCAAGGTCACCCGTCGTGGCGGTGGGTCCGCGCTGCCGTGGAAGACCGACCTGTTCCGCGAGATCATTCAGCGCGTAGTGAAGGTGTGCTCGGCGGCGAACATCCCCGTTACCGCCAAGATCCGCGTCGGCATCGATCACAGCCATGAGACGTTCATGGAAGCCGGCCACATCGCGCAGGAGGAGGGGTGCGCGGCCGTCACGCTGCATGCCCGCACCACGGCGGAATACTATGGCGGCCATTCGGACTGGAGCCGCATAGGCGAACTGGTCGGCGCGCTGGACATCCCGGTGTTCGGCAACGGCGACATCTGGGGCGCCGACGACGCCCTGGAGATGGTCCGCGAGACGGGATGCGCCGGAGTCGCCATCGGGCGCGGATGCCAGGGCCGGCCGTGGCTGTTCGCCGATATCAGGAACGCCTTCGCGGGCAGCGACGAGCGCGTCAACCCTACGCTGGGGGCCGTATGCGACGTGATCATGCGCCACGCCCGGCTGCTCGTCGAGTTCTATGACGGTGACGAGCGCATGGCCGTGCACGACCTGCGCAAGCACATCGCCTGGTATCTCAAGGGATTCCCCGTCGGAGGGACGACGCGCAGGGCGTTCATGGAGTGCGAGAACCTCGCCGACGTGGAGCGCGAGACCTCGCGTCTCGATCCCGCCATCACCTTCCCCGAACGGGCGAAGGACAAGCCGCGCGGCCGTGTTCGCTTTGCAAAAAAAGTGCATCTGCCGTACGGTTGGCTCGACTCTCGGGTCACCACGCACGAGGAGCGCGAGACGCTGTTCGGCGACGATCCGATGGACGCCGGATACTGAGACGGCATCCGGGTCATGGGCCGAATGCGGCCATGGTGTGTCGTTTTGTGCAAATGAGATGGAAAAACGTTGATACACGCCGAGAAAATAGCTTTATAATCAATGGTTCTGCGATAGAGTTATGCGTAACCGTGAGTGACAGGAGACAATGGTGAGCGAGATTGCCCAGACTGACAATTTCAACGACAGGACCAACATCAAAGTCGTCGGTGTCGGTGGAGCCGGCGGTAATGCCGTCAACCGCATGATCGCCGAAGGCCTGCAGAACGTGCAGTTCGTGGCCATCAACACCGATGCCAAGGATTTGCTGCGCTCCGACGCCGATGTGAAGATCTCGTTGAATGACGCTTCAAGCCGTGGATTGGGTGCCGGCGCCGATCCCGAGCGGGGCAGCAAGGCCGCGCAGGATCACCAGTCCGACATCGAGGAGGCGCTCAAGGGCGCCGACATGGTCTTCGTGACCTGTGGCGAGGGCGGCGGCACCGGCACCGGCGCGAGCCCCATCGTCGCCCGCGCGGCGCATCAGCAGGGGGCGCTGACCATCGCCGTGGTCACCCGGCCGTTCACGTTCGAGGGACCGCAGCGTTCCGCCTCCGCCGATCTGGGCATCGAGAACCTGCGCAAGGAGGTCGACGCCCTGATCGTCATCCCCAACGACCGGCTGCTTGAGCTGTCCGACCGCACGATCGGCATCGTCGACGCCTTCAAGACCGCCGATTCGGCGTTGCTCGCCGGTGTGCAGGGCATCACCGACCTGATCACGATGAACTCGTACATCCATGTCGACTTCTCCGACGTCACCGCCATCCTTCGCGGCGCCGGCACCGCGCTGTTCGGCATCGGCTCCGCGCGGGGCGAGGACCGCGCCACGCAGGCCGCCGAGATCGCCATCAGCTCGCCGCTGCTGGAATCCAGCGTCGAAGGGGCTCACGGAGCCCTCATCAACATCGCCGGCCCGACCGACCTCAAGCTGCAGGAGGCCTCTGCGGCCACCGAGCTGGTGCGCAAGGCCATCCACCCCGAAGCCCAGATCATCTGGGGTCTCGCGCTCGACGACGCCTACGGCGACGAGGTCCGCGTCACGGTCATCGCGGCCGGTTTCGACGCCGATTCCAAGAACACCAACGTACCCTCGATGAAGGGCGCCACGACCGCCGCATCCATCCCGGCTTCCCACACCACGGACCCCGTCACGCCGACGCACGCGCACGACCAGCAGCAGCCGGTCGCGCCGAGCATCCCCGTGCGCACGCAGCCATCCGCGAACACGCCCATGACCACCACCAATCCGGCGGCGCGTCAGGTGCCGGATTTCGCGCTGCGCAAGGGCGGCCCCGCGTCGATGCCGATCGATGACGAGACCTCCGAGCACGATATCGTCTCCTCCGGTGACCTGGGCGACCTCGATATCCCTGATTTTCTGCGCTGAGCCGAAAGGAACTGAACAGTCATGGCTGGGTTTATGAAGAACGCGATGCAGTATCTGGGCATGGCGGATGTTGCCGAAGACGACGAGCCGATGGACATCCAGGATGAGGATCCCGGATTCGACGACGATCATTCGGTCACTCCGGTGTCCCAGGCTGCGCCATCGTCGCCGACATCCGCGCCCAGCCGTGAGTCGAATCCGTTCCAGGGTCGCGTGAGCCGCATCACCACGATTCATCCGAAGTCCTACGAGGACGCGCAGCTGGTGGGGCGTGCTATCCGCGACGGCGTGCCCGTCGTGCTCAACCTGACCGGTGTCTCCGAGGCCGTGGCGTACCGCATCGTGGACTTTTCCGCGGGCGTCGTCTTCGGCGTGCGCGGGTCCATCGAGCGTGTCACTCCGCGCGTGTTCCTGCTCAGCCCAGCCCAGGTGAACATCAAGGTGGAGGAGCCGCAGGCGCCGTCCTCGGCGCACGACCTGTTCGCCGACTGATCTGCCGGCGGTCGTCCGGATTGGCGGCTGTAGACGATTCGTCGTCATGACAGCGGCGGCGGTAATGCCCAGTTGACGTTCAGCTGACGGCAATGAAGCTGTATGCCGTTTTGATAGGCTGGAAGGCATGGTGTTCACAATAGTGCGTCTGGTGATTGACTGGATTATCGACGCTTATATCACGGTGCTGTTCGTCCGTATGATCCTGGATTGGGTGTCGGTGCTTGCGCCGCGTTGGTATCCCAAGGGCGTCGTCGCATCGCTGATCAATGTCGTCTACCAGCTCACCGAGCCGCCGTTGCGCTGGCTGCGACGCTACATCCGGCCCATACCGATGGGGCCTATAGCGATGGACGTCAGCTTCATCGTGCTGTACACCGCACTTGTCGCCTTGAGAATATTGGTGTAAATCGCGCCGTAATCACGCATACGGCGAGAGTTCTTTCAGGGTTCGTGCTAGCATCGGAAAGTGATACCAACACAGCGAGGCATCGTGCCCAAAGCGAGGTGTAAGTTTTATGGCTCTTTTGACGCCTAAAGATATACGGGAGCATACCTTCCAGACCGTGCGTTTCAAGGAAGGCTATGATGTCGACGAGGTTGACGATTTTCTCGATCAGGTGACGGAAACCGTCGAGGCGCTTGGCAAGCAGGCCGTTGCAAGTGGCCAGGCGACGCAGTCCCTTCCTCCCGACGTCGCCAAGCTCAACTCCAAGATTTCCGAGTTGACTGCGCAGGTACAGTCACTGCAGAGCGAAAACGAGCAGCTCAAGTCCGCGGCGCCCGTCGTCAGCAAGGACGATCAGGCGGCTCAGGTGGCTGCGGCGAAACTCACCGAAGCCGAGGAGAGCAACCGTGCGCTGTCCCAGCAGAACGAGCAGCTCAAGGATCAGGTGGATCGCCTCAGCGGCCAGATCGACCAGCTGACCGCGCAGGCCGCCCAGGCCTCCGGCAAGGCCGATGTCGCCGCGCAGCTCGCCGCGGTGCAGAACGAGCGCGACCAGTACCGCGTCAGCGCCAGGGACATGAGCGGACGTCTGCAGGAAGCGCAGCAGCAGGCCGCCTCCTACCAGCAGCAGCTCAACGATGCCAAGAAGCACCTCGATGCGTTGCAGCAGCAGGCCGCGCAGGCCTCCGATCTGGCTCGTCAGCTGGAGGAGTCCAAGCAGCGCGAGAACCAGCTGCGCGAGCAGGTCGCCAAGGTCGAGCCGAGCACGGAGACCGGCAGCCTGCAGAAGATCGCTGGTGCCGCCGCCGCTGCCAGCAGCGAGCCCGAGCGCGCCACCGCCATGCTGACGCTGGCCATGCAGCTGCACGACCAGTACGTCGACAAGGGCAAGGCCAAGGCGAAGGAAATCACCGAGGCCAGCCAGAACAAGTACAACGAGCTGGTCACCAAGGCCAACGACTACTCGTCCCGTACCCGTACCGAGGCCGATGAGTACAACAAGCAGGTTCATTCCGATGCCGACGCGTACTCGGAGCGCACTCGTTCCGACGCCGACGCCTACTCGGTGAAGACCCGTCAGGATGCCGACACGTACCGCGAGAACACGCAGCAGCAGGCCGACAACTATGAGGACGAGGTGCGTCGTCGCGCCGGCGAGTACGACAGCAAGACCCGCTCCAACGCCGATGAGTATGCGCAGCAGGTGCGTGACAAGCTCACCACCCAGTCCAAGGTCATCGAGGGCAACATTCAGGGCCTCAAGCAGTTCGAAGCCGAATACCGTGCGCGTCTGACCGAGTTCCTCGGCCAGCTGTCCCGTCAGGTGTCCGATACGAACAACTACAGCCAGATCGGCAAGCAGGCGGAATAGTCGATGAAGGATATCCAAGGACGGCTGCGTGTTCGCGTAGCCGTCTTTGCATGTGTGGCGGCCGTGGCTCTGGGCATCGATCAGCTCACCAAGATGTGGGCGCAGCAGGCGTTGGGCGACGGGCGTACAGTGCCGCTGATCCCGGGCCTGCTTTCGTTGACGCTGGTTCATAATCCGGGTGCATCGCTCGGTCTCGGATCGGGAAGCACATGGCTGATTTCGCTGCTCGCCGTGGTGGCGTGCGTGGTGATGGCGGTGCTGGCGGCACGCACGATATCGATGCGCTGGACGGTGATGTTCGCGTTCGCGTTCGCCGGAGCGTTCGGCAATCTGATCGATCGCGTGGCCTATGCGGACGGGTTCCTCAATGGCAAGGTTGTTGATTTCCTGAATTATGGTTGGTCCGTGGGCAATGTCGCCGATATCTATCTGGTGATGGCCGGCATCGGCGTCGTGGTGCTGATTGTGCTGGATGTGCCGTTCAGTCGCAAGGACCTCGATCGGATTGAGCATCTGGGGGAGGATGCCGGTGACGTGGCGCGTGACGGGGAGTCAGACGGCACGGCGGACGAATCGCAGGACTCGTCAGCGATGGTGCAGGATGCATCGTCCGGCTCATCCCGGACGGAGGTGACCGTTTCGAGCCGTCAGCCTGATGACTCGGAGAGGAGCGCTTCATGAGCCGTCTCGTTCCGGCGCCCGACGCATTGGTGGGGTCACGATTCGACGTGGCGGTTTCCAAGATGCTGGGCATCTCGCGTGCCAAGGCGGCGGATCTTATCGAATCCGGCCAAGCCCGCGTGCTGGATCGTGCGATCGCCAAGTCGGGCACGCTGCTGTATGGGGAGACCGTCGAATTCGACATCGCCGAAGAACGGCATGAGCCGGAACCGGTGTGTCTCGACATGGCCATCGTGTATGAGGATGACGATGTCGTCGTGGTCGACAAGCCCGTGGGCGTCGCTGCACATGCTTCAGCCGGATGGACAGGCCCCACCGTATTGGGCAGCCTGCTCAAACGCGGCGTGCGCATCACCTCATACGGAGCTCCCGGGCGGCAGGGCATCGTGTCGCGGTTGGATGTGGGCACGTCCGGCCTGATGCTGGTGTGCAAGTCAGAGCTGGCGTACAAGGAGATGCGGCGGCAGTTCTCCGAGCATGAGGTGGTCAAGACCTATCATGCGATGGCCCAGGGCAACCTCAAGGAGGACAAGGCCACCATCGAAGCGCCCATCGGCCGCGCCAAGGTGTCGGACTTCCGTTTCTGCGTCACGCCGTCGGGCAAGCCGGCGGTCACGCATTGGGACGTGCTGGACCGATTCGGCGAGGCGACGCTGGTTTCGGTGAATCTCGAAACCGGACGCACGCATCAGATTCGCGTGCATTTCTCTTCGATCGGGCATCCTCTGGTCGGAGACCCGATGTATGGGGCCAATCCGGTGCTGGCCGGGGAGCTCGGCCTGGACCGGCAGTGGTTGCATGCGATGAAGCTGGAGTTTCGCCACCCCCGCACCCATCTCTGGACGTCGGTCGAATCCCACTACCCGGCCGATCTTGCCCATGCACTGGAACTTATGCGCGCCAGGCATGCCTCAACTGGTCTGGAAGCCGCCGACTAGCGTACCCAATCGGCCTGTCGCGTAGCGCTGTCATCCTACTGTCGCCCCCGCTGGCGGGGGGCTGTCGCGTAGCGACTGGGGGTGGTCCAACGCCAATTCGCGCCCCCGCTGTTCTTACTTATCGCGTTTCTTCCATGCGACGACGGAAGTGACCACGCCGGCCGCCAGCAGCGGTACGCAGGCCAACGCCGCGACGCCTTCAACCAGCAGCAGGATGGCGTCTGCGGGATTGTAGACGCCGCGATTGAGATACATATAACATGCGATTGCGGCCAGTGCCGATACTGTGCCGGCCGCCAGCAGCGCAAAGCCGAGCGTGCGCAAGGCATTATGCGATGAGGAGCAATATTGGGCCGATGCCGCAGTCGGCATGGTCGGTGCGGACTGCACGGTGATCGGCGGCGAATCCTCATAGTGTGGCTGATTTGCGGACGTCATTGTTCCTCCTGGTGGTTCGTTGCCGCGAATTGTCTGGCGACGGCGGATCATCCTTGATGGCAATCTATGCGACGGAGACACTTTTTGTCCAGCGGAACGGACAATGTGGTCGAAGGCTGCCGAGTTATCCACATTTTGGGCGTGTCGCGCCGGATTCGATTCAGCTTTCGCGAGTTACATGTGGCATTTTCGCAGTGTTTACTGATGGTCGTCATTCGCTGCCATACATGTCCCTCCTGTACAATGACCGTGTCATGCATGATGAGACAAGGGGATGAGTATGTATACCTCGTTGGACAGGTTCCGCATCAAGCCGGGCAAAGAGGATTTGGCCCGCGAATGGTTCCGATATCTGAACGATCACTTGGCCGAAGCGAATGCGACGATGCCGGCTGAGGGCGCGCATATCGAGTCATGGTTCCTGCACGAGGAATCGGACGGACTGTACGGATACGTGTACGTGATCTACGACGACAATGATAAGGCTGTCGAAGTGTTCAAGGAGAGTGAGAATCCGTTGGACATCAAGCACAACGAGTACATGAACGCCTGCATCGACTACCACGACTACGCCGAGATGAAGCCTGCCGTGGCGCTGGGCGACTACTCCGTATTCCGGAGATGATTGGTCGACGGTTCGTCGACGCCGTTGTGTTTGCAGACTCGTTTGTACAACTTATGCATTTCGGTCAAATGCATAAGTTGTACAAACGATTTCCCTGGAGACCCTACTTGCCTTGCTGCGTTTCGCTGGAATTCCAGCGTTTTCAGGAATACCCGTGGCTTGCGGCAACGGGTGTGTGTGCTGTTTCCCGCGATTATGCGGGACAACGTCCGCATTATGGCATTTCGCGGGCGTTGTACACGCGGCATTGCACTCGGGTCGGAAACGCATGGAGCAAGTTCTTCCGCCTCGCCGCCGGGGCGGAAGAACCATATGCACTGAGACATGTCGCCCGAGGAATAACGCAGAGGACGCTCCGCCAGCGCACAATCAGTTCTTGTGCAGTTTGGCGTTGAGCTCAATCCCCGTCTTCCGGTAGCGGGCCTCAATGCGGCCGTTGACGGAGTTGCGGATGAAGAGGATGTTGTCTTTGCCGCTCAGATCGGCGCCCTTGACGACGTCCAGCGGTTCGCCGGCGGCGGCTTTGGCCTTATCCCAGACGGTGATCTTGGTACCGGCGGTGACGTACAGGCCTGCTTCGACGACGCAGTTGTCGCCGAGCGAGATGCCGATGCCGGCGTTGGCGCCGAGCAGGGAGTGCTCGCCGATGGAGTTGCGGAGCTTGCCGCCGCCGGACAGGGTGCCCATGATGGAGGCGCCGCCGCCGATGTCGGAGCCGTTGCCGACGACGACGCCTTGCGAGACACGGCCTTCGACCATTGAGACGCCCAAAGTTCCCGCGTTGAAGTTGACGAAGCCGGCGTGCATGACGGTGGTGCCTTCGGACAGGTGGGCACCGAGACGCACGCGGTCGGCGTCGCCGATGCGCACGCCGGAGGGAACCACGTAGTCGATCATGCGCGGGAACTTGTCGATTGACAGCACGTTGACGGTGGCGGCGGGAGCGGCGGCCGGAAGCCCGGCGGAGGCGGCGAAGGAGCGCGCGGCGCTGGTGGCGGCCGATTCGACGTCGAGCTTGCGGGCGTTGAAGTCTTCGACCGCGAACGGGCCGTAATTGGTCCAGACCACGTTCGTGAGCTTGGCGAAGATGCCGTCGAGGTTGAGGGTGTTCGGCTGGGCGAGGCGCATGGAGAGCAGGTGCAGGCGCAGGTAGGCGTCGGCCGCATCCGCGATCGGGTCGTCAAGGGAGCTTACGGTGAACACCGGTTCGCGGCGCACGCCACGGGCGTCGTCCTGCGGCTGCGCCAGCGCCCCGAACTCGTGGTTGGGGCGGTTCGCGCCTTCGGGCGCGGCGCCGAGCGTCAGTTGCGGATACCAGACGTCGAGTGTGTTCCCGGCTGCGTCGATGCTGGCCAGTCCCCAGCCCCATGCGGTGCGTTCGTTCGTCATGCTTGTCTCCTTGGTGGATGAACGGTAGATGCTTCTATATTATGGGCAGATGGGCACGTATGAGGCTGCCGTTCCGAATCATTGTGGCGCGGTTTCGTCACGGGAGAAAATCTAGCGGGGCGGCTACGATGAAAAGCTATGAGTGACTACAGGACCGAACGGGAGCAGCGTGAGCGCCGCCGCCGCATCATCATGCGTGCGGTGTGCATCGTCATTGCCGTGGCCATGCTCGGCAGCCTGGTCATTCCCGCGGTGTATGCGGGTCTTTGACGCGATCATTGGCGTCCTGCCGTGACGCGAGGTGCTTGAGATTTCGCATATGGTCGGCAGCGTCGTCACACAATCGATTCGTTCACAAGTTCAATGATTATGGTGGTATTCGATGGCAGAATTTGATTTTTCACAGGCAATCGGCGAGGCACGGTCGAAGTATGAGTCCATTGCGAAGGCGTTGGACATCGAACGGCTGAAGTCGCAGATCGCGACGTTGGAGACCGAGGCCGCTAAGCCTGGTCTGTGGGACGATCCTGAGAACGCGCAGAAGGTGACCAGCCGCCTGTCCGCGGCTCAGGCGCAGCTGAAGCGCCTGAACGAGGCGAACCGTCGCATCGAGGATGTCGAGACGCTGGTGGAGCTCGCTCAGGAGGAGGCTGACGCCGATTCTCTGAGCGAGGCTCAGTCCGAGATCGGCTCCATCGCCCAGGAGCTGGATGACATGGAGATCCAGACGCTGCTGGACGGCGAATATGACGAGCGTTCCGCGGTCGTGACGATCCGCTCCGGCGCGGGTGGCGTGGACGCCGCCGATTTCGCCCAGATGCTGTTGCGCATGTACCTGCGCTACTGCGAGCGCAACGGGTTCAAGGCCAAGGTGATGGATACGTCGTACGCCGAGGAAGCGGGCATCAAGTCGGCCACGTTCCAGGTGGATGCGCCGTATGCGTATGGCCGCCTGAGCGTGGAGGGCGGCACGCACCGTCTGGTGCGCATCAGTCCGTTCGACAACCAAGGCCGTCGACAGACGAGTTTCGCCGCCGTCGAGGTGGTGCCGCTCGTCGAGGCGACCGATCACATCGACATTCCGGACACCGATATCCGCGTGGATACGTACTGCTCGTCCGGCCCCGGCGGCCAGGGCGTGAACACCACGTATTCCGCGGTGCGCATCACCCACCTTCCCACCGGCATCGTGGTGACGATGCAGGACGAGCGCTCGCAGATCCAGAACCGCGCCGCCGCGATGGCCGTGCTGCAGTCCCGACTGCTGGTGCTGCGCCACGAGGAGGAAGCGAAGAAGAAGAAGGAGCTCGCGGGCGACATCAAGGCCAGCTGGGGTGACCAGATGCGTTCGTACGTGCTTCACCCGTACCAGATGGTCAAGGATCTGCGCACCGGTTGCGAGACCAGCCAGACCCAGGCCGTGTTCGACGGCGATATCGATGCGTTCATCGAAGCCGGTATCCGCTGGCGTCACGAGCAGCGTCGCCAGGCGGCCGAAGAGGAAGAGTAAACCGTGACTTGGCTCCCGGCTCCGGGGGCGAGTGAGGAGACGATATGGCACTCATCGCATTGGATCATGTGAGCAAGGTGTATCCCAAGGGTACGAGGCCGGCGTTGGATGATGTCAACCTCGACATCGAACGTGGCGATTTCGTGTTTCTGGTCGGTGCTTCCGGTTCTGGCAAGACGACGCTGCTGAGCCTGCTGCTGCGCGAGGAGGAGGCCACGGACGGCGAGATTCGAGTGGCCGGCAATGATCTTCGCCGTCTGACGAACCGTCAGGTGCCGCAGTATCGTCGTTCCATCGGATTCGTGTTCCAGGATTACAAGCTGCTGGCGAACAAGACCGTGTGGCAGAATGTGGCGTTCGCGCTTGAGGTGATCGGCACGCGCCGGTCCGCCATCAAGTCGCTGGTGCCGCAGGTGCTGCAGACCGTGGGATTGACCGGTAAGGAGAACAACTACCCGCATGAGCTGTCCGGCGGTGAGCAGCAGCGTGTGGCCATCGCCCGCGCGTATGTGAACCATCCGCAGATCCTGCTGGCCGATGAGCCCACCGGAAACCTCGATCCGACGACGTCGCTGGGCATCATGGAGGTGCTGGACGCCATCAACCGCACCGGCACGACGATCGTGATGGCCACGCACAACGAGGAGATCGTCAACTCGATGCGCAAGCGCGTCATCGAGCTGCATACCGGCAAGATCGTGCGCGACGAGGCCCAGGGCTCGTATGATTCCGCCGAGTTCTTCCCCGACAGCGATGTCGCGTCCAAGGCGCATGAGGCGATCAGCGGGCAGTCGGATGATTCGCGTTTCCGCCCTGATTCCGGCTCGTTCGACGCACAGGTCACCACTATCGAGGCCCGTGGCGAGGAGGGTGCAGTCGAGGGTATCGAAGTGGTCGCCAAGGCGGTCAGCGGCAATATCCGGAACGAAGGCATCGCCCGGTTAGCGAGCTCCGTGCATTCGGGGCGTACCGGCCGCTACGGTGAGGCGTTCCAGTCGGTGGAGGACACGCTGACCTGGGGCAAGGGCCTGTCGCTTGAGCAGATTGCCGCGCAGGAGGAGCAGAAGGCCCGCGCCGAGCAGGGCGGGGATGAACACTCCTATGCCGCGGCTCAGTCGAGCGACCGGGCGACGGCTCGGGATGATGCCCGGTCCGCGCAGCCGGAGGACGCCGCCCAGCCGGAACGGCACGAGCCGCCGGAACCGCCGCATTCGGCGGATGGTGCCGCACCGCATGGTCAGCCGGAGACGGAGCATCCTCAGGATGAATCCACATCCCAAAGCGAACAGGCCGGTTCGGCGGCGGAGCCGGGCTCCTCGTCCGATGAGGAGGGCGAGACGAAGCCGAGGCGCGCGCACAAGCTGCCGCCGGCGCCGCCGGCCCAACCGGGGCATCGCGACAGGCATGCCGGAAAGGCCGGTAGCGCTGATGATGCCGACGGTGCTCGCAACGAGGAGGACAATCGATGAGAATGCGTTTTATCCTGTCTGAAACCTGGACCAGCCTGCGGCGCAACGTGTCCATGATCATCTCGGTCATGCTCGTCACGTTCATCTCCTTCGTGTTCATCGGCGCGTCCGTGCTGATACAGGCGCAGATCACCAAGGCGAAGGGCGACTGGTACGACAAGGTCGAGGTCGTGGTGTGGCTGTGCCCGGACGGCACCAGCCAGTCGGCGTCCTGCTCGACCGGCAAGGCGCCGACCCAGCAGGAGATCGTGGATCTTGAGGACGTGATCAACAACGAGCTCGGCAGTGACGTGTCAAAGATCACGTATATGAGCCGCGAGGAGTTCTTCAAGAACACGTTCCTCAAGCAGTACCCGAACGGCGTGTACGAGGGACGTACCCTCACCGCCTCCGATATGCAGGATTCGCTGCGTCTCAAGCTCAAGGACCCGACCAAATACCAGGTGGTGTCGGAGGTGCTGACCGGGCGCACGGGCGTGGAGGCGGTTGTCGACCAGCGGCAGATCTTCGACCCGGTGTTCTCGGTGTTGAACCGGGCCACCGTGGTCACCGTCGTGCTGGCCGGTGTCATGGTGGTCGTCGCCATCATGCTGACCGCGACGACGATTCGCATGAGCGCCGCCTCCCGGAAGAACGAGACAGAGATCATGCGTCTGGTGGGTGCTTCGAACTGGACGATTCGATTGCCGTTCATCCTGGAGGGCGTGGTGGCGTCCCTGCTGGGATCGCTGCTGGCGGTCGGCGCGCTGAGCGGCATCGTCAAGGTGTTCGTCACCGATTGGTTGGCGACCAGCGTGCAGTGGATGCCGTTCATCACGCAGACGACGGTGTGGCTGACCGCCCCCGTGCTGGTGGTGGGGGCCATGCTGCTGTCGGCGGTTGCGTCCGCGGTATCGCTGCGACGCTATCTCAAGGTGTGACTTGCCGCCGCGTGTCGTTCGGGATGCGCGAAGTGTGAGATGAATTATTTCGCTGCCGGATGACACGCGGCGCATTTATCCAGTTTAATTCGTTACAATACGTTCAAATACGGCATTAATGGAAGGGCGACAACAATGGTGAAGATGGCGAAACGTGGGGGTACGTTCACCTCTTTGGCGCTTGCCGTCGCAATGGCTCTGGGGGCGGGATCGGTGGCCGTGGTCGCCCCGCCCGAGCAGGCCGCTGCGGTTACGGAGTATGAATACCAGCAGAAGGTATCGAACCACAACAGCCTCAAGAAGCAGCTGACCGGCGTCGATTCCAAACTTGCCGATCTCATCATCTCGTTGAATGACCTGACCGAGAACCAGATTCCCGCCGCGCAGAAGGCCGTACAGGAGGCCCAGCAGAAGGCCGAACAGGCGAAGAGCCTCGCAGAGGCGACTACGGCGCGGCTTGAGGCGGCGAAGAACGACCGGACCTCGCTTGAGGAGAAGATCAAGCAGACCGGTGAGGATTACGATGACGCCAAGGATGCGGTCGCTCAGCTCGCGCGCGAAAGCTTCCACGGCTCGGACGCCTCCACCCTGATGGACGTGGTGACCAATGCCACCACGACCGAGGACTTCGTCAACAAGATGCAGTCGGATGCCGCTGTCACGCGCAGTGAGGCGAATGCCGCCGACGCCGCGGCCACCAGCCTCAGCACGTCGATGAACCGCAAGGAACGTCTCACGGCCATCGAGGACGAGATCACCCAGCTCAAGGGCCAGGCGGACAGCCAGGCGGCCAGCGCGCAGCAGGCCGCTGAGGATGCGGCGTCCAAGCAGAGCGAGCTGGAGGCCTTGCGCAAGAAGAGCGACGAGGAACGCGCCCAGCTGGAAGCGCAGAAGAAGAGCCTGAGCACCAAGGAAGCGCAGGAGGCCGCCGAACTGGTGTCGATGAAGGCCGAGATCGATTCGTGGAGCGTGCAGAACAACACCGGTTCGGCGAATGCCGGCACCGGCGGACAGCAGCAGATCAAGCCCGGCGCCGGTAGCGGGTCGGGCAGCGGTTCCGGTTCCGGTTCCGGCTCCAGCAAGCCCGGTTCCGGTTCCGGCAAGCCCGGTTCCGGTTCCGGCAATGGTTCCGGTTCGGGCGGATCCCAGCCCGGCGGATCGGGACAGGCCAACGGCATGAACTACACGGTGCCCGGCAACTGCTATGAGGGCATGCCGGTGTGCTACGGGCACAGGACCGGCAACACGGTGGGCGGCAGCGCCTACCCGTGGAGCCAGTGCACGTGGTATGCGTACCGTCGCCGCGTGTACTACTACCATCTGCCCACCGGCTCATACATGGGCAATGGGCAGGATTGGGCGAACACCGGCCGCAGCCTCGGCTATCTGGTCAACCGCACGCCGCACGTCGGCGCCGCGATGGTGTTCCGTGCAGGCCAGCTCGGCGCCAACAGCCGTTACGGCCATGTGGCGGTCGTCGAGCGTGTGAACAGCGACGGATCCGTGCTGATCTCCGAGTGCGGCGCCAGCCTTCAGGGCGTGGCGCAATGGCGCACGATTTACAATGCTGGTAATTTCCAATACGTGCATTACTGAGTTCCGGGTGGTGTTTTCCGATTCGTCCGGTCACGGCCCGTGCAAGCGGGTCTGGTCTCATGATGTCTGTGTTGATGTGAGTGATTGAAGAGGAAGACCATGGCAAAGGAACAGGGCACTGTGCTCATCGCACAGAACCGCAAGGCTCGGCATGATTACCTGATCGAGGACAAGTACGAGGCGGGACTGGTGCTGACCGGGACCGAGGTCAAGTCGCTGCGCGAGGGGCGGGCGTCGCTCGCCGAGGCGTTCGTCTCCATTGACCGTCGGGGTGAAATGTGGCTGGAAGGTGCCAATATCCCCGAATATCTCAACGGCACGTGGAACAACCATGCGCCCAAGCGCAAGCGCAAGCTGTTGCTGCATGCGCAGCAGATCGTCAAACTGTCCCGTCAGATCGAGGCCAAGGGGTACACCATCGTGCCGCTCAGCCTGTATTTCAAGGATGGTCGGGCGAAGGCCGAGATCGCCCTCGCACGAGGCAAGCGCGAGTTCGACAAGCGCCAGGCGCTGCGTGAGGAGCAGGACAAGCGCGAGGCGCTGCGTGCCATGCGCTACAAGAACATGCGCTCCCGGTGAGAGCCGACGGGCGGAAAGCGCTGTGGACAGGCCGCACCGGTGGGTGAGTGAGGAGCCCCATATCCCGTTCGATATCGACGTGGTGTATGAGGATGCCGGCATCATCGTCATCGACAAGCCGCATTTCCTCGCGACGACCCCGCGCGGCATGTGGTATCGGCAGACCGCGCTGATTCGGCTTCGTGAGATGTTCGACGAGCCGGACATCACGCCCGCGCATCGGCTGGACCGGCTCACCGCCGGCATCGTCGTGTTCGTGAGGGATCCAGCGCTGCGGGGCGCATACCAGATGATGTTCCAGGGCCGGAAGGTCAGCAAGACCTACGAATGCCTGGCTCCGTGCCGGCCGACGACACGGCCGCGATACGGCACCGTCGAGCGGCTGGACCCTCCTGCCGTGTTCCCGCTGCGCCGACGTTCGCACATCACCAAGCTGCGTGGCGTGCTGCAGGCGTTCGAGGAGCCGCAGGCCGTCAATGCCGAGACGGTGATCGATCTCGCGGCGGAAGGATATCCCTCGATGGGCGGGCGCTTATGCCACGGGAGGAACGGTCTGCGCGCCTACGAGCTGCACCCGCTCACCGGCAAGACCCATCAGCTGCGCGTGCACATGAACTCGATAGGGTTGCCGATCCATGGCGATGATTTCTATCCGCGTATCGTCGAACGCGCCTATGACGACTTCTCCACGCCGCTGGAACTGGTCGCGCGGTCATTGCGCTTCACCGACCCCGTCAGCGGGGAGCCGCGCGAATTCATCTCCCGCATACCTCTGGGTTGGTGAAGTTTACTTCACTTTTTCTGTTAACGTATTCGCGTCTTGGCGGTAATATGAAGTTAACTTCATGAGAAGTAAGCTTCATGCTATGGAAGGAATTGATTGAAGACAAGAGTGAGAGAACTGCGAAAACAATCAAAGCTGACGCAACAGCAATTGGCCGACTTGGTCCATGTTTCAAACAGAACGATTATTTCCATCGAAAAGGAACAATATAGTCCATCGCTAATGTTGGCCTACCGAATTGCGGAAGTGTTCGGCGTGACTGTCGAAGAATTATGTTGTCTCAAAGAAAACAGGGAATTGGAGGATAAGGATCAGGAAGCGAATTAACAATGTGAGAAGTTTCGTTACGGCGATCGTGGTTCTGATTCTGGGATTTGTTCTGCTTGCCTGGAGTGTGATTGATCTCTTCTTCGCCTTTACTCAATCAAGTATTGACAGCCAAGCCGAAAAGGTCACGGACGAACGCGATAGGTATATTGCGGAAAAGCAGCGGGAAAGCCCTGCTGATCACCAATTACGTAATTGGTGCCGGTGAATTCCAGAGGCAGCAGATGGTATTCCGGGTCGTCGGGGGTCTGGCCCCTCATCCATGAATCCGAAGCGAGAGAGCAAATCCATGCTTGGCTTGTTGCGCGGATCCACTTGAGTCAGCACGAGCGGCGTGCGATTGGAACGCCACGCATCATCACGAAGCCTCATAATCACCGAGGCGAGCAGCGTGTCTCCGAGATGTTGCCCCGTACCTTCAGCTCGGTGGCGATGCACGAAATCTGGTAGATGCCTTCGTGCTCCTCGGTGGTTTCCGCGCCGACACCGTATTCGCAGAAGCCGACCACTTCATCATGCAGGGGAATGTCCCCGGATATGACAAGAAGCGTGCGCATAACTCCGGTCGGGGTCTTGCGCACGCTGAGACCGCGTATATATCCTGTGGGTCCATCGCCCATTCGGGGTCTCCTGGCTTGCAGCACAGGAACTGTCTGAGGGCTGTCTGATGGTCTCTGGAGCATTCACGCTCGATGACGAGATTCAGATTCATCGACGGTGTCTTCCCGGGGGTTTGCCCTGCGTGACAGATAGTGGCGAGCGCTGTTGGTCAGCCTCATCCATTTCTCGTCCACTGCGTTGCGTGGCTTGCCGTCCTCAGGCGGCGCGTATGCCGGAATCAGTTTCACACCGGTGCCTGATATTGGCGGTGTTCCGCCGTTTCGTAATGTGTGGGCAATAAGGGACTCGAACCCCTGACATCCACCGTGTAAAGGTGGCGCTCTAACCAACTGAGCTAATTGCCCGCAGACTCACACTGTATCGTATAGTCTGTATCGGGACGCCGGCCGAGTGTCGTTGGGTGGAATCCCGCCGTCGGTCGAACCGTGGCGATGCTGTGCTTGCCGGCGCATGATATATGCCGTAATCGTGCGAAAGACGTGTGAGGATGCCGTTTTGCTGGGCCAAATGTGAAGCTGCGTCTCAACACTCACGTAAAGTGTGCAAGAGAAGTACTATCCGTAGGAGGTCGATACACCAATGGCGCATCAAGACGGGGCAGATAAAGGCGCATCGGGGATCGCTCGCGTTGGGAAGCGCAAATGGGGATACGATCCCGATCAGGTGGACGCTTTCCTGGATCGTGCACATGCGCTCTACGAGAGCGAGGATGCCCATCTCACGCAGCAGGACATCCAGAACGTGTCCTTCGATCTGAGCAAGGGCGGGTATGACATCACCCAGGTTGATGCGGCGCTGTCCCGGCTGGAGCAGGCCGTGGTCGACAAGCAGACGACGCGGGAGATTACCGAGCACGGTCGTGTGGCGTGGAAGGCCCAGACCGAAGAGCTGTACCGTCAGGTATGTGAGCACGCCGACCGCGGCACGGGGGAGCGGTTCGCGCGCGGACATGATCGCCGGCCGTCGTACGACCGCAAGCAGGTCGACCGACTGATCGACCAGATCGTGGACAAGGCCGCCGCAGGCCTTGGCGTGGACGGCGTGAGCGAACAGGACGTGCGCAAGCTCGCCGATCTGAATTCCGGTGCCGTCTCCAACGTGGTGTTCACGCAGCGCAAGGGCAAGAACGGCTATGACGAGCGTCAGGTCGATTATTACCTCAACTCGTGCGTGCAGTTGCTCAGCCGTCTCGAATCGTTCGCGCGCGTCTCCGATTATGTCGGTGGCGGTCACGAATCCGGCGGCAGCCGGCGTTCGTCCGGTGCAAGGAGCGCCTCCGACGCGGGTGTGACGCCGTTGTTCGGCGCGGACAACGCCTATGTACATGCGCCGTCGCCGGCGCGGCAGGAAGCGGAGCCTCAGTCCTTCGCACCCGCGAACGAATCGTTCCATGCCCTCCATGAGGCAGAGGAGGCGCTGTTCTCATCGCAGACGGCCGACGAGCCGAGCGTCGCGGCCGATGCGCAGTCCGTTCCTTCCTCGTTCGCTCCCGCCGGCATGTCCGGTACGGTCGTATCCGCGCCCGCCTCAGCGCTTCCGTCCACGTTCTCGGACGGAGTCTCCGCCCCGGAGCCGCAGTCGTCGTTGGCGGCGCTGTCCCGGCGCACCGGCAGAAGCGTGAGCTCGAGCAACGTGAGCGCGGATCATGCCGCGGCTCCTGCCCCGGCACCGGAGATTCCGTCTCCGGCCATCCCGGCGGCACCGGCATCGTTCGCCCCCTCGCACGCCGCGGTATCCGATCAGCCGGCCGCAGTCGCCGAGCCCCAGGCTCCCGAACGCGTCGCCAAGTCCGTGAAGGTTCCCGCGGAGCCAGTTGCAGCCGCACCCGCCGTTGCTCCCTCCGCGCCGGCCCCCATGCCGGTCTTCGATCAGCCCGTGGCCTCCGACGCCCATACCGATGCCAGTGTTGAGGCCCTGCCGTCGTTCGCGCCGTCCTCGTCGCCGTCGGCGAACGTTCCCGTTCATGCCGTAGACGATGCCGCGCAGACGCAATCCGATGACTCTCACAAGTCATCGTCGGATGACCTATTCTCCAGCATGTACCTCAGCCCGGAAAGCAAGCTCGATTTCGACATCCCCGACCTGTCGTTCCCCACGCTCAACACGGGCGAGTTCTATAGCGGACTGAGCGGTTTCGGCAAGGACAACGACTGACCATTTCGTCGGCGCGGGACGACAGATACACCACAGAAGACATAAAGAAGCATTGCAATGAGCCAGTATAGGAATACGGTTGTCATTCTCGGATCGACCGGTTCGATCGGCACGCAAGGTCTGGATGTCATCAGTCGGCATCCGGAGCGGTTCACCGTCACCGGTCTGGCCGCCGGAGGCGCGCATGTGCGGCTTCTGGCACAGCAGGTCGCACGTCATCATGTACCGCAGGTGGCCGTATATGACGAGGCCGCCGTTCCGGCGCTGCATGAGGCACTTGAGGAGGTCGGAGCTCGGTACACGCAGATTCAGGCCGGGCCGCAGGCGGTCAACGCCATCGCCGGTTCCGGTGCCGACCTGGTGTTGAACGGCATCACGGGCTCGGTCGGACTCGAACCATCCATTGCGGCGCTGAGGGCTGGCTCTCAGCTGGCGCTCGCCAACAAGGAATCGGTCGTCGCAGGCGGCCACCTGCTTTTCGGCGCGCAAGTGCGCGATGACCAGATCAATCCCGTCGACTCGGAGCATTCCGCCATCTGGCAGTCGCTGCGGTCCGGCACCCACGCCGAGGTCAGCAGACTGGTCGTCACGGCCTCGGGCGGCCCCTTCCGCGGCTGGAAGCGCGCCGACATGAGCGACATCACCCCTGAACAGGCACTCAACCACCCCACGTGGCATATGGGACCCGTGGTGACCATCAACTCGTCCACCCTGATGAACAAGGGACTGGAGGTCATCGAGGCGAGCCGTCTGTTCGACGTGGTGCCGGATCGCATCGTCGTGACCGTGCACCCGCAATCCATCGTGCACTCGATGGTGGAGTTCGTGGACGGAGCGACCGTCTGCCAGGCGTCCCCGCCTGACATGCGGCTGCCGATCGCCTTGGGCCTGTCGGCGCCTGATCGTCTGGGTGACGTCGCGGCGGCGTGCGACTGGACGCATGCCAGCGAGTGGACGTTCGAGCCACTGGACGACGAGGCGTTCCCCACCGTCGCGTTGGCGCGCGAGTGCCTACGCGCGTCGGAGAAGCATACCGCGGTGCTCAACGCAGCGAACGAGCAGGCCGTGCATGCCTTCCTCGACCATCGACTGCCCTATCTGGGCATCGTCGACACGGTCAAGGAGGTCGTCGACGCGATGGACGGGGAGCTTCGCGGCAACCCGCTGTTCGCATCCGTGGAGGAAATGGGTCAAGTCGAGCGTGAGGCGCGCCGGCGAGCCGATGATTTGATAAACAGTCAGAAGTGAATCATTCGCGCGACCGCGCCCGGATTGATGGCATGGCACAGCCATGCGATCAATCAGTCATGCCCCGGCATGGATGTGGTGTCGCGCATAGTCGAACAGGAAAGACCAATCATCAGCATGAGCGCGTTGCCGCAAACCAGTGCACAGACGTCCGCGACCACAGGAACGGCGTCGGCCGTGACAGGATCGTTCCGCAAGACCGGAGAGCCGGATATCAGCGAGAGCCCGTTGCATCCGCGCCGCAGATCGCGTCGCATCATGGTCGGTCCGGTGCCGGTCGGCGGCGGCGCCCCCATCTCCGTGCAGTCGATGACCAACACGCTCACCGCGAACGTGCCGGCCACGCTGCAGCAGATCGCCGAGCTCACCGCCGCAGGCTGCGACATCGTGCGCGTAGCGGTGCCCAGCCAGGATGACGCCGACGCCTTGCCGCAGATCGTCGCCAAATCGCCGATTCCAATCATCGCCGACATCCACTTCCAGTCGAAGTACGTGTTCCAGGCCATCGACGCCGGCTGCGCGGCCGTGCGCGTGAATCCCGGCAACATCCGCAAGTTCGACCAGGTCGGCCCCGACATCTGCAAGGCCGCCACCGACGCGGGCATCAGCCTGCGCATCGGAGTCAACGCCGGATCGCTCGACAAGGAGCTGTACGCCAAGTACGGCGGTCCCACGCCCGAGGCGCTCGTCGCCTCCGCGCTCAAGGAAGCCCGCATGTTCGAGGACGTCGGCTTCCGCGATTTCAAGATATCCGTCAAACACCACGACGTGATTACGATGGTGCAGACCTACCGGCTGCTCGCATCCAAGGGCGATTGGCCGCTGCATCTGGGAGTCACCGAGGCGGGGCCGGCATGGCAGGGCACCATCAAGTCATGCCTCGCGTTCGGCGCGCTGCTGGCCGAAGGCATCGGCGACACGATCCGCGTGTCCCTGTCCGCACCGCCCGTCGAGGAGGTCAAGGTCGGCTGCAAGCTGCTGGAGTACATGGGACTGCGCAAGCGCAAGTTCGACATCATCTCATGCCCGAGCTGCGGTCGCGCCCAGGTCGATGTCATCCAGCTGGCGAACGCGGTCACCGAGGGACTCAAGAACGTCACCGCGCCCATTCGCGTCGCCGTGATGGGATGCATCGTCAACGGGCCGGGAGAAGCCCGCGAGGCCGATCTCGGCGTGGCTTCGGGCAACGGCAAAGGACAGATCTTCATCAAGGGCAAGGTCATCGAGACCGTGCCGGAAGACCAGATCGTCGAGACGCTGCTCGCGCGGGCCAACGACATCGCCGCCCAGATGGAGGCCGACGGACAGGTGCCGGTAGGCGCCACCGGTCCTGTCGTCATCCCCATCCAGCATCCGAACGCGATGAACGCCGTTCGCTGAGGATTTTCATCGGTGTCCGGCCGCCGTCGCCGCCGGCGTCCGGCCGGACGGCCTGAGCGCGGCCGGATGTCGTCAGCTCACAGCGCAGAAGACCGGCGGATTGGCTAGTATGATTGCGTGTTGAATCGGCAGCGTAACAGGTTTCGTATCCGCCGCGGCGAACGTCCCGCAGACGAGAAGTCGCGAGTATCCGACGAATCGGCCGCATCGCGGCGGCAACCGGGCGACAAGGCGTCGCCGGTCGCCTGGACGCGATGGCACCGTCTGATGTGCACCGTGCCGATTTTCATCATCCTCATCGGCCTGCTGGTGTTCGTCTCCAATGCGACGGCCATGCCGTGGAACAATGAGCCCACAGGGCAGACTTTGTCGACACTGTCCGCCGATACCGGCGTGACGTTCGACAACCCGGGCGGCGTTCACCTCGCCAAGCGCGGCGAGTACGAGGTGAACGAGCGGTCCGTATGGTTCGACGCGAAGAGACCATCCACGGGCGAGATCCAACGCACGCATGTCATCATCCGCGAGCCTGTCGGCGTCTCCGGGAAGCTGCCCGGCATGGTGTTCATGCACGGCGCGGGCTACGGTTCCGCCGTCGATTCGTTCGTCGACATGGCCTATGACCTGTCGTCCGCGGGATTCGTCACCGCCGTGCTCGACAAGCCGGTATGGTCCACGAATGACATAACGCGCGATTATACGGGCTCGGCGGCCGTCTATGACGAAGTGATCCGCATGTTGCGCGGCCTCGACAACGTGGATGACGGGGAGGTCGGCATCTACGCGACCTCGGAATCGACATGGGTGTCGTCATATCTGCTGGACATGGACAAGGACATCGCGTTCCAGGTGCTGCTCAGCCCGATGGTGTTCACGCCGCGACAGGCGATAGGGTTCCTCGCCGCACAGGATTTCGCGCTGGTCGGAGCCCATGACGGATACCAGTCGATAGTCCGGCGCGTGTTCAACATCGATTCCGCGCTGTTCGGCGTCACGCTTCCCGACGTCCATACGCTCAAGCCGAGCGCGTATTCGATTCCGACGCTGGTAGCGTACGGATCGAAGGACGTGATGACCGCCCAGGTGGAGGGCGTGGAGGCGATCGTGGACATGGCCCTGCGCACGGGCAACCATGACGTGAGCATCCGCGGCTATCCCGTGGCCAATCATGTGCTCCGATTGGGCGACGAATCCGAAACCGGGACGCCGTTCGCGGACCAGTACGCCGATGACGTGGTGGATTGGGCGGTCGGCACGGCGAAGGGCCTGCACCAGACGAGCGAGCGCGTGGGAGGCGTGAACCTGTATCAGTCGATAGCAGTGCCGAAAGACCTGAAGGCGAATCGCGGACTGACGGTGTACGGGCTGCTGCTGCACGTGTTCATGGTGTTCATGATGGTGCTTTCGCTGGTCATCGCCGTGGTCGCGCTGGTGGTGAAGATACGCGCGATGATCCGTCGCACCGGTCCGGCGCTGGGGTTCTCGCATGGTTTCGGCAACCAGCTGCTCACTCTGACGGTCACTACCGTGGCCACGCTGGCCCTGTTCGGCGCCGGTCTCGGACAGGTCATCATGGGTGTGGTGAAGATTGCCTGGGGCGGTGCCCCTCCAGAGAAGCCCGGACTCATGTATTGGAGCTGGCCGGTCATCCAGGTGGTGTGCACAGTGGTGGTGTGGGCGTGGTCCCGCGTGTTGGCCCGTCTGATCGAAGTGGCGTCGCTGCGCGGTGTCATCCGGTTCCCTCCGCGCAAGGGCGCGATCGGGGATGTGATGACAGGCCGTGATCCGGTGCTCGCCTCGACCAGACTTGGACGCGTGCTGTTCTGGGTGACGGCCGTCACCATGCTGTCGGTTCTGCTAATGTTCGCGTTCTGGGGATTGTTCGTCTACTGACGGCGTTCGCCGCAGCGAACGGTGGCGGAACCAATGGATACGCGAGGAACGGGAGGAAGCGCTTATGCCGCTGTATCGTGACGAAGGCGTCGTGTTGCGTACGGCCAAACTCGGTGAAGCCGACCGCATCGTCACCTTGCTGACCCGCAGCCATGGCAAGATCCGAGCCGTGGCGAAGGGCGTGCGCCGTGTGAAATCACGGTTCGGCGGTCGGCTGGAGCCTTTCATGCGAGTTGACGTGCTCATCGCCACTGGACGGACCCTGGACGTGGTGTCGCAGGCCGAGTCCATTTCGGCGTATGCGGCTCCGATCTGCGCCGATTACGGGGCGTACGGCATCGCCAATGTCATGGTGGAGACCGCCGACAAACTGGTGTCCGCCGAAGGGGAGCGGGCCGTCGCACAGTACCGTCTGCTGGTCGGCGGGCTGAACGCGCTGGCGCGTCACGCGCATCCGGCGACGGCGATCGGGGAATCCTATGTGCTGCGTGCGTTGGCTTTGGCCGGGTGGACTCCGCGGCTGCATTCATGCGTGGTGTGCGGACGGCATGTCGCCGTCTCGCCGGTCGCCGGGGAGAGCGGCGATGACGGGGGTGCCGGGGAGAGCCGCATGTCGGGCCCGATGTTCTTCTCCCCGTCCGCCGGCGGGCTGATGTGTTCGATCGACCGCACGCCCGATGCGAAACGCATCGACCCGGACGAGGTGGTGCAGCTCTCGGCGGCGGTCGACGGGGATTGGGGAGTGCTTGACGGGGCTCCGCCGGATGCGCGGGTGTTGCGATTTGTTGAAGACTGGGGCGAGTATTATCTGGAACGCCCCATTCGTTCCTTGCGCTTGCTAGATTAGCGGTATGGCTTTTGAAAACGTCGATTACACGTCGCTGGACATTCCGGCGGCGCCATTTTCCGATCCTGCGCGTATCCCGGATTTCCCGAAGAACAAGGTGCCCCGTCATGTGGGCGTGATCATGGACGGCAACGGCCGCTGGGCGCAGCAGCGCGGGCTGGTGCGCACGGACGGCCATCAGGCGGCCGAGCCCGTGGTGTTCGACACGATCGCCGGTGCGATCGAGGCCGGCGTGCGGTATCTGAGCCTGTACACGTTCTCGACCGAGAACTGGAAGCGCTCACCGCAGGAGGTGCGCTTCCTGATGGGGTTCTCGCGCGAGATCATCCACCGTCGTGTCGCGCAGATGGACGATTGGGGCGTGCGAGTGCGCTGGTCCGGTCGCCGTCCGAAGCTGTGGAAGTCGGTGATCGACGAGCTTGAGGTGGCCATGGAGCGCACCAAGCACAACAAGGTCATCGATGTGGTGTTCTGCATCAACTACGGTGGCCGCGCCGAGATCGCCGACGCCTGCGCCGAGATCGCGCGCGAGGTGGCGGCGGGACGCATCAAGGGCGACCGCGTCACCGAGAAGATGATCGCCGACCACCTGTACAACCCCGACATTCCCGATTGCGATCTGGTGATCCGCACCTCCGGCGAGCAGCGCACGTCGAACTTCCTGCCGTGGGAGGCCGCCTACGCCGAGCTTGATTTCGTGCCCGAACTGTTCCCCGATTGCGGCCGCGATGTCCTCTGGCGCTCCATCGACCACTACATCCACCGCGATCGCAGATTCGGCGGCGTGAAGAAATAGGATTCCCGTTTCGCCCTGTGTTGGCGGGTCTGTTGTGAGGTGACCGGGAGAGCGCTCCTCGGGCGTCAAGACCACCCCCAGTTTCGCTCCGCTCAACAGCCCCGCCAGCGGGGGCGAGAAGAGGAAAGCTGCTCAGTAGCAGTCCCAGGTGTAGAGGACGCGTGAGAAGTCAAGCCGTTCCAGATCGCTGGGGGAGATGAAGAAGTTCGCCACGCCGGAGTCGCCGAACGACACGTCGTCGGTCGAATCGATCTGCAGCAGCAGGTCGGTCGCCTTGTTCCACAGCGGATCCCTGTCATCATGCGGGTCGCTTTGCGTGAAGATCGGGTATCCGCCGACCTGGTGCCCGCCCGACATCAGCAGCGCGGCGAGCGAGTCGCGAATCTCCGCCTCATGTTCGCGGAAGAAGCCGTGGTCGTACTCGTTGAGCGTGCTGACGCAGCTTTGCAGCCGTCCCTCGAACCGGTAGTCAGTAGGCGTGATCGTCTGCTTGCCGGCCTGTGCGACTAGCCGTCGCTCGGTGTCGGGGTCGTTGAACGGCAGCACCGTGTCGTCATGCCAGGCGGGTTTGACGACACGGTTGGCATGCAGTGCGGTGACCGGCACGTTGGGGAGGTAGCGCACGCGCCACGAGCGTTGCGACTGCGGGTTGTCGTAGTCCGCTCCGTACAGGGTGTCCTCGCCGTCGATGAAGAACTGCAGCAGTCCCTGGGCGGGGAATCCGCGCAGCTGCGGCAGTTGGCTGAAGTTCAGCTGGGCCAGCAGATACAGCGGGTCCCCGGTGTCGAGATTGCGTGGCGCCTTCATGCCTTCCGGCACGTAGAACGCGCCGCCGAGCTTGCTGTCGGTGATCTGTGCGGGGGAGTCGTCCTCGGTCAGACGCAGCACCGGCATTTCGGTGGAATACCGCAGCAGTTGCGAAAGTTTCTCGGCGACGTAGTCGGTGATCCTGGGGATGTGCGCGGTGTCCTCGTAGGCGGCGTTTCGCTGGGATCTGCCGGTGACGCCAAGCTGGTCGATGGGGTTGCGGGGCCCCTCTTTGTCCACTTTCCCTACGATTTCCTGGGACGGTGTGTCACGACCGAATAATTTGTCCAGCAATCCCATGTGATTCCCCGTTTTCAGATCATCATCCTTGCACAGGAAAGCCTAGCAGCTGAAAGGCGATTTCGCTGACGCGATTGGTGAAGGCTTGGTACCGTCTTGCGGCGTGTCTTCCCGATCGCGTCAGCGGATTGGCCTCAGTCAGTCCAGGCCGATTGACTTGAGATGATGCAGCGTCAGCGAGGTGATAATATAACGTCAATCGATTTACGTCAAACGATTGACGTTATGTGTCGTGCTGCGGAAGAGAGTTTCCGGCGAGGATTAACGGAACATATCTACCGGTGAGTGCGGCATGAGGTAAGGTGGAACGCATGGCTGGAAACTTCGTGCAACTGCATAACCACACGCACTACTCGCTGCTGGATGGGGCATCCAAGGTGCCCGATCTGGTCAAGCGCGTCAAGGAGCTGGGCATGCCGGCGGTCGGCATCACCGACCATGGCAACATGCACGGCGCCTACGAGCTGTGGCGTGCAGCGGTCGATTCCGGCGTCAAGCCGATCATCGGCATCGAGGCGTATGTGACCCCTGAAACCGCGCGGCAGGACAAGACGCGCGTGTCATGGGACACCAACTGGACCCCGGTTCCCGGCCATGCCCGCAACCCCGACGATGTCTCGGGCGGCGGCCTGATCACCCACCTGACCATGTGGGCGGAGAACGACGAAGGGCTGGTCAACCTCATCAAGGCGTCGTCCGTCGCCAACCTCGAAGGCCGTGTCATGCGCTATCCGCGTATGGACAAGGAGGTGCTGTCCACCTATTCCAAAGGCGTGATCGCCTCGTCCGGCTGCCCCTCCGGCATCATCCAGACCCGTCTGCGCCTAGGCCAGTTCGACGAGGCGCTGCGTGCCGCCGGCGAGTTCCAGGACATCTTCGGCAAGGACAATTTCTACATCGAGCTGATGGACCACGGCCTGTCCATCGAAAGCAAGGTTACCGGCGATCTGCTGACCATCGCCAAGAAGCTCGGCGCGCCCCTGCTCGCCACCAACGACTCGCACTACGTCATGGAGGCGGACAAGGACGCCCAGGACGCCATGCTGTGCATCAACTCCGGCGCCACGCTGGACGACCCCAACCGCTTCAAGTTCGAAGGATCGGGATACTACATCAAATCCGCCGAGGAGATGCGCGAGCTGTTCAAGGACCATCCCGACGCCTGCGACAACACGCTGGAGATCGCGGAACGCTGCAACGTGATCTTCGACGACCATGAGGATGGCGCGTTCATGCCGCAGTTCGACTGCCCCGAAGGGTGGGACGAGACCTCGCTGTTCCTCAAGAAGGTCGAGGAGGGCCTGGAGAAGCGCTACGACGGCAACCCGCCGATGGAGGTGCTCAAGCAGGCCGACTACGAATGCGGCGTCATCTGCCAGATGCAGTTCTGCGGCTACTTCCTCGTCGTCGCCGACTACATCAACTGGGCGAAGGAGCACGGCGTGATGGTGGGCCCGGGGCGAGGCTCCGCCGCAGGGGCCATGGTCGCCTATGCGATGGGCATCACCGAGCTCGATCCGCTCAAGCACGGCCTGATCTTCGAGAGGTTCCTGAACCCTGAGCGTGTGTCCCTGCCCGATATCGACGTCGACTTCGATCCCGAAGGCCGCATGCGCGTGCTGGGCTATGTGGCCGACAAGTACGGCCATGACAAGGTCGCCCAATGCGTGATCTACGGCACCATCAAGACCAAGCAGGCACTCAAGGACTCCGCGCGCATCATGGGATTCCCCTTTGAGACGGGCACTCGTATCACCGAGGCGCTGCCGCCGGCCGCCACCGGAGGCAAGGACATCAGCGTGCACGACATCTTCGACCCGAGCGCCAAGCGCTACGCCGAGGCGCGCGAATACCGCGAGCTGTACGACTCCGATCCCGAAGTCAAGCGCATCACCGAGGAGGCGAAGGGCATTGAGGGGCTGATTCGCCAGACCGGAGTCCACGCGTGCGCCACGATCATGGGTTCCGCGCCGATCACCGACACCTCGCCGCTGCTGGAGCGCACCGACGGCACCGTCACCACCACGTTCGAGTACCATACGTGCGAAACGCTCGGCCTGGTCAAGATGGACTTCCTCGGCCTGTCCAACTTGACGGTCATCCGCGACACGCTCACCAACATTGAGCACAACGGCAAGGGCGTCATCGACTACACGAAGATCCCTCTCGATGACCGGGAGACATACCAGCTGCTGTCGCGCGGAGACACGCTCGGCGTGTTCCAGCTCGATTCCGACGGCATGCGCTCGCTGCTCAAGACGCTCAAGCCCGATAACTTCAACGACATCTCCGCACTTATTGCCCTGTACCGACCGGGCCCGATGTCGATGGACTCGCACACCAACTACGCCAAGCGCAAGAACGGCTTGCAAAAGATTACGCCTATCCACCCCGAGCTCGACGAGCCCCTCAAGCAGGTGCTCGATGAGACGTACGGCTTGATCATCTATCAGGAGCAGGTGCAGTCAGCCGCGCGTATCCTGGCCGGCTATTCGCTGGGCAAGGCAGACGTGCTCAGGCGAGCCATGGGCAAGAAGAAGCCCGAGGTGCTGGCCAAGGAGAAGGTGCCGTTTTTCGCCGGCATGAAGGAGCATGGCTATTCCGAGGAGGCCGCAGAGGCGATCTGGGAGATCCTGGTCCCGTTCTCCGGCTATGCGTTCAACAAGGCGCACTCCGCCGCGTACGGCCTGATCTCCTACTGGACCGCATACCTCAAGACGCACTACCCGGTCGAGTTCATGGCCGCGCTGCTGCAGGGCGCGGCGACCAACAAGAACAAGACCGCCCTGTATCTGGGCGAGGCTCGGAGAATGGGCATCCAAGTGCTCTCCCCGGATGTCAACGAGTCGGTCTACGAGTACTCCGCAGTCGGCGACGTCGTCCGATTCGGGCTCGGGGCTATCCGCAACGTCGGCGAGAATGCGGTCAAGGACATCATCGCGGAACGCGAGACGGGCCGTGGCAAATACGTGAACTTCATGGACTTCATCCGCCGCGTGCCGTTGACCGCGCTGAACAGGCGACTGGTCGAATCGCTGATCAAGGCGGGCGCATTCGATTCGATCGACCCGAACCGCCGGGCGCTGTTCACCGTGCACGAGTCGGCGATCGACTCGGTGGTCGGCCTCAAGCGCAAGCAGGCGGAAGGACAGTTCGACCTGTTCTCCGACACGGAGGATTCGGGCGCCGACGCGATGGGGGATGCGACGGTCGCCGTGCCGGACATCGAGGAATGGGACAAGAAGGACAAGCTCAAGTTCGAGCGCGATATGCTTGGCCTCTACGTGTCGGACCATCCGCTGAGCGGCATGCAAGCAGTGCTCGCCGGGATGCGGGAGATGTCCATCGCCCATCTGATTGACCGTGCGCCCACCATGCCCAGCGGGCAGCAGGTCACGCTGGCGGGACTGATTACCAACGTCGATCGACGAGTCTCGAAGAAGGGCAACCCGTGGGCGATCGTCACCATCGAGGACATGGAAAGCTCCATCCAGTGCATGTTCTTCGGCAAAGTGTACGAGGCGGCGAGCACGGAGCTCATACAGGATGCGGTCGTGCAGGTGCGCGGCCAGGTCGAGGTTCGGGACGAGACCGTCAGCATGCGCGCCACGGAAATGCAGCCGGTCGCGCTGGAGACCGATGACGAGCGTCCGTTCCTGATCACCTTGCCGCTGGTGGCCCTGGGGCGCGGCAACATGCAGCAGCTTGCGCAGATCATCACGCGGCATCCGGGATTCTGCGAAGTGCGGCTTGCCGTGCTCGACGCCAAGGGCAACGCACAGGTGATGACCTTCGGCGATAGGTTCCGCGTCAAACGTGACACCAGCCTGTTCGCCGAGATCAAGAGCCTGTTCGGCCCGAGCTGCCTGCCGACGGCCTGAGACCATCAGCCGGAATGTGACCATATGCGCTACGGAATCCGCTGACGATGGGCGTATGCAGGTAGAATGAGAGCGAAACGGGGCCGCTGGCTGCCGTCAATTATGGGCCTGGACCTAGAGGGAAGAACGATGATAGTGTGTTCACATTGCGGCGCAGACAACGCCGATGGAAGCCTGTTCTGCAGGGCGTGCGGTGCACAATTGACGGCGGCGACGGCACAGCCGGCCGCTGCGGCACCGGCGACGCCTGCGTACACGACGCAGCCGCAGACTTCGGCTTCGCAGGTTCCTCAATCGGCGCAGTATCCGGCGCAGCCGCCGCAACCGGTACAGACGACCGGGATGCCTCCCGTTCCCGCGCCCGCCGTTCCCGCGGCGCCCGGCACCGCTTACCAGCAGCAGCCGCAAATGGCCGGATACCAGCAGCAGCCGTATCGGGCTCAGACGTATCCGCAGCAGCCGGTCGATTCCCAGCAGTACGGCCAATACCAGCAGCCGGGCGTCCCCGGAGTCCCCATGGCTCCCGTGGCACCGGTCGCGCAGAAGAAATCCAAGAAGCCGCTCATCATCGTGCTCGCCATCATCATCGTGGCCGCGCTGGTCGTCGGCGGCGTGTTCCTGCACCTGTCCCAGACGGTCGTCAACGGAACGTATTCACTCAGCGCCAACGGCAACACAGGCACTCTGAGCGTCGACGGGAAGAAGATGTCGCTTGACTTGTCGGGCAATGACGACGGAAAGCCGGCGGTCAGCGCCACGATAGACAAGGTCACAAGTGGCAATGGCAGCCATTCATACACGCTGAAGGATCTGAAGTTCAGCGGTGCGAGCGGCAATTACGTGATGTCCGAGGTCACCGGCCTCATCGGGTACTTCGGCGGTCTGGGCGAGGAACAGGGCACGGCCGTTCTCAACGCGCTCAGCCCGACCGTCACCATCCCCGATGGCGCGTCCAAGGGCGAGCCGAACGGCACCTGGTCGGTCTCCTGCTCGGTCATGGGACTGGGCATGGGCATCTCAGCCAACTTCAAGGATGATGGCACATTGACGATGTCGGTACAGGCCACCGGTCATGGCGAGTCGACGCTCCATGGCACATGGAGCAAGACCGGTGACGCGACATTCGACGTTTCCGTCGATGATTCCGATATGACTATGACACTGTCATTGAAGAAGTGACCTGCACGCGCTGAAAATATGGTTGTGGCCCCGACGCGATACCGGTGTCGGGGCCACAACCATATTCGCGCACGAGGAATTCGGCCGCCGTCACTCGCGTGCGAGGCGGATGTGCTCGATGTCGTTGCGTGAGCTCTTGCGGTACAGCACGAACCGGTTGCCGATGACCTGCACCACCTGCGCGCCGATCTGGCCGGCGAGCTTGTCGGCGGCCTCCTTCGCCGTCAGACCGGAGCCGTCCTGCACGGCGACCTTGAGCAGCTCGTGGCTGTCCATCGTCTCCGATGCCTGCTTCACCGCGGCGTCGGTCAGGTCGTTCTTGCCGATGTAGAGCAGTGGGTTCAGCTGATTCGCCATCGCGCGCAGCTGCTTGACCTGCTTCTTGCTCAATGCCATGTTTGGTCCTCTCCGTCAATCTGATGTGCTGTGTACGAGGATAGCGGAGCGGCACGATGAACGGCATGGACGCTTCTGGAAATCCTTCAAAACACCGACTAATGTCTATGGCGGGGACGAAAGAAATGCGACATCATGTCTGGTAATGATGTCGCAGACATCCACAATATCCTCAAGGAGGCGGAATATGTATTATTCCAGTGGCAACTATGAAGCGTTCGCACGACCGAAGAAGCCGGCGGGTGTCGACGGCAAGTCGGCGTACATCATCGGCACGGGACTTGCGGCGCTGTCGGCGGCCTGCTATCTGGTGCGAGATGCGCAGATGCCAGGCAAGAACATCCACATCCTCGAAAAGGACGCGGTGGCCGGCGGGGCGTGCGACGGCGCCGACATCCCCGGCCTCGGCTATGTCATGCGCGGCGGGCGCGAGATGGACAACCACTTCGAGGTGATGTGGGACCTGTTCCGCTCCATCCCGTCGATCGAAACCGAAGGCGTCTCCGTGCTCGACGAGTATTACTGGCTCAACAAGGACGACCCCAACTATTCGCTGTGCCGCGCCACCAAGGACCGCGGGCAGGATGCGGGACTCCAGGGCAAATTCGGGCTGAGCGACAAGGCCTCGATGGAGATCATGAAACTGTTCTTCACTCCGGACGAGGAACTGTACGACAAGCCGATCACCGATTTCTTCGACGACGAGGTGCTGAAATCCAACTTCTGGCTGTACTGGCGCACCATGTTCGCGTTCGAGAACTGGCATTCCGCGCTGGAAATGAAACTGTACATCAAACGGTACATCCACCACATCGGCGGTCTGCCGGACTTCAGCGCGTTGCGGTTCACCCGATACAACCAGTACGAGTCGATGATCCTGCCGATGGTGAAGTACCTCGAAGCGCACGGCGTGCAGTTCCACTACAACACCAAGGTCGAGAACGTCGAGTTTGCGATCGGTGGCGGGAACGGACCCGAACGCGAGCGCACCGGGGTCGGACAGGACACGATCCAGAAGATCCAGGCCACGTCCGGCTTCTTCAAGCGCAACCCGTACGGCACGAACACGAAGAAACTCGCCGTCCGCATCGACATCGACCACGAAGGTGACAAGTCGTCCATCGACCTGACGCAGAACGATCTGGTGTTCATCACCAACGGCGGTTGCGTGGAGAACTCCACGATGGGCTCCCAGCATTCGCCGGCCGCATGGAATCCGGACTTCAAGCCCGGTGGCGGTTGGGACATGTGGCGGCGCATCGCCAAGCAGGACCCGAGCTTCGGGCATCCCGACACATTCTGCTCGGACCCGGATGCCACCAAGTGGATGAGCGCCACGGTGACTACGCTCGACGCAGAGATTCCGCCGTACATCAAACGCATCTGCAAGCGCGACCCGTTCTCCGGGCGCGTGGTGACCGGTGGCATCGTGACCGTGGAGGACTCCAACTGGCTGATGAGCTGGACGCTCAACCGCCAGCAGCAGTTCCGTGACCAGCCCAAGGACCAGCTGTGCGTATGGGTGTATGGCCTGTTCCCCGACAAGCCGGGCAACTATATCAAGAAGCCGATGACCGAATGCACCGGCGAGGAGATCTGCGAGGAATGGCTGTACCACATGGGCGTGCCGACCGACAAGATCGAGGCGCTCGCGAGATCCCACGCGAACACCGTGCCGGTCATGATGCCGTACATCACCGCGTTCTTCATGCCGCGTTCGGCCGGTGATCGGCCGGACGTGGTGCCGGATGGCGCTGTGAACTTCGCGTTCCTCGGCCAGTTCGCCGAGACACCGCGCGACACGATCTTCACTACCGAATACTCGATGCGCACCGGCATGGAGGCCGTGTACACGCTGCTTGACGTGGACCGCGGCGTGCCGGAGGTGTGGGGCAGCGTCTACGACGTGCGCAACCTGCTCAACGCCACGGTCAAACTGCGCGATGGCTCCCCGGTCACCGATATGAAGCTCAATGTCGTGGAGCGCGCCGTTATGAAGAAGGTTCTCAAGAAGCTCGGCAAGACCGACATCGGCATGCTGCTGCGCGAGTACGGGGCGATCTGACGGCATCGGCCTCGCAGCGAACCGTTCTCATTAGGAAACGTGTGAGGATTCCTCACGTAACCGCACAAGTGAACATTTCGGTAAGGCCCGGAATTCCGGGCCTCTGAAGGGTTCCGTGTTCGTTTGGCGGGCCGCAGGGCTCGCACGTTTCCCAATGAGAACGGTTCGCTGCGTATCGCGGGCTGTGTCATCGCCCCGCCTGATGCAATGCTCTCAGCGTCTGCAGCAGTTGCTCCTGCAAGGCCGTCCTGCCGGCGAAGTACTGGAAGTCGTCGATGAGTACCATGTCGATATGCCTAAACCGGTTGCCGGACAGGGTGATCCGGTCTTGTTGCGGGTCGGCATCCTGCGCCGTCATGACGAATTCATTGGCATGATCCTCACTGGTGAGATAGAGGCACTTCGCGGAAGGGAGTCAGCGCGAGCGTTTCGAATGTCTGATCCCTGTTCAGACGTGCAGTCAGATTGATGGCGGGCATGATCGTCTCCTGTGGGTTGTCCTCCATTCGGTAGACGGATTCGCCTCACCGAATGCGGGGATTCCAACATAGGGTCCGATTCACTTATCCGGTAGATATGTTCCTCTTATTGTTGCGCGTATGTCGACGCCAGATATTCCCCGGTATCGTGCAGCATCTTGCGCAATGAAGCCGGCGACAATATCTCGATGTTGCGCGAATCCGCGTACTGCAACGCCCACCAAAGGGTCGCGTGTTCGTTCGCGACGACGTGCACATCGTATTCGCGCTCGCCGGTCTGGACGACATCGGCGTCGGCGAACCAGTCGTACAGCGGTTCAAGCGCCCCGTGGATCTTCATGTGGATCGGCGTCGCCTTGCCGTCCATCGGATAAGGTCGCTCATTCATATGCCGCACGATGTCGAACGGTTGCCCCGGCGTGGGGCTGAAGCTGTCGAGCGTGCGTTTGAGTGAGTGGTCTGGCCCCTCGATGGACAGGTCCCGGATGCGTTCCACATGCAGGTAGGACAGCGAGTCATACCGGTGCATGTGGCACAGCAGGTAGTATTTGCTGTTCTTGTACATCAGGTGGTAGGGGTCCGCCAGATATGTCTTGATGTCGCCGTCGCCGTTACGGCGGGGGACGAGATTGCCGTTGACGTCGTACGTGCAGTACCGGAACCGGATCACGCGCCCGTATGCGATGGCATCGTTCAGAATCTCGATGTTGTTGAGGAACTCCGTATTGTAGTTCTTGGGCGTGGTGAGTTGTTCGAGGCCGCGCAATTGGCCGGATTTGCCGGCGAACGTGTAGATCTTGGCGATGAGTTCGCGTAGGTATTCGCCGTCCGAGCTCGACAGCGCCGCGCCGTCCACGAGCAGGCGCATCTGCGCGATGTCGAAGACCGGTTCGATGTACCAGCCGGGTCGGGGGTTGGCGCTTTCCGCGTTGACCAGATCCCGCCGGTCGAGGTGGCCCACATGGCGGTCGAACGGCGTCATGGACTGCAATGCCTTGAGATGCCCGCGCACGGTTTTGTCGGATACATTGATGCGTTTGCTGATTTCCGCGGCAGTGAGGCCGTGCTCGGGGTCGGTGTGCTTGATGAGCTGTTCCAGGATTTCGATGACGATCTGAGCGGTGGGGAGTGCCGATGATGCAGCCACGATGTCTCCTCTCCCTTGACGGATACCGTGCCACCTGGGTGATTAGAACGGTAGATAACTACCGGTAATCATATCATCGCCTGTTGCGTGTGGCGTATCGCTCTCAATGAGAGCGATACGCCACACGGATAAGGATCCATCAGAAATCGAAATTGTCCGGGTCGGCGCTGTTGCGCTTGCCGGTGTCCATGGCACTGATCGCAGCCATGTCATCGTCCGACAGCACGAAGTCGAACACGTCGATGTTCTGCCTGATGCGATCGGCGTGCGTGGACTTCGGCAGCACGACGACACCGCGCTGGATGTGCCAGCGGATCACGGTCTGCGCAGCGGACTTACCGTACTTCGCGCCGATCTCGGCCAGCTCGGGGATGGCGAGCAGGTCGCCGCCGGTGCCGCCCAGCGGGCTGTACGCCTCGGTGGCGATGCCCTTGGCAGACAGCTCGTCCACCAGCGGCTGGTTGGTGAACTGCGGCGAGGATTCGATCTGATCGACGGCCGGCGTCACGTCGCTGTTCTTCAGCAGGTCGGCGAGATGATGCGGCTGGAAATTGCTCACGCCGATCGCCTTCGCACGCCCGGAGGCATAGATCTCCTGCAGGTCGTCCCACGCCTGCTGCCAGACGTCCGCCGGCCAGTGGATCAGATACAGATCCACATAATCCATGCCCAGGCGGTCGAGGCTCTCCTGGAACGCTTCTTTGCCGCGGTGCGCGCGAATGTCGTCGTTCCACAGCTTGGTGGTGACGAACAGGTCGCCTCGCGGCACGCCGGAACGGCGGATTCCCTCGCCGACAGACGTCTCGTTGCGATATATCATCGCCGTGTCGATATGCCTATATCCGTTCTCCAACGCGGTCTGCACCGCGTTTACCGTCGTGTCGCCGTCCGGCGTGCGGAACACGCCCAGACCGATCTGCGGGATGACCGTGCCGTTGTTCAGCGTGATCGTCGATTGAATCGCCATGACCATTGTCTCCTGTGATATTGCCGATGATGCGTCGCAGACAATTGTAGTGATGCCGGCGAAGGCGAATCGACAGGCGAGCGGGCAATGCTGCGCCCGCAGGTCGTCCCAAATCGCAGGTCCCGGCCGGGACTGAGGGGGGGGGCGTTTCCTCGCCGTGCCCGACCGCGGGTGGGCAAGAGATGAACGATGACGCTTGCGCATGCATGGCCGCGTATTACCATGAGTACTGGTTCGCAGGTGTGGCGCCGTGGGGTGCCGGGCGGCGGCGATCGTCCGCCGCGAATCCGTGGGGAAACGAGGCATATGGTGAGTGATGACACGACGCGGGGGCAGCAGGGGAGTGCCGAGGCTCCGGAGCTGACGCTGAACGACAAGGCGCATTCGGTGATTCCTCAGATAGGGTTCGGCACGTTCCAGATTCCGCCGGAGGACACACAGCGCGCGGTCGAGGAGGCGCTGGAGATCGGCTACCGGCACATCGACACCGCGGCCGCGTACTACAACGAGAAAGAGGTCGGCGACGCGCTGAAGGCCACCGGCATGGCCGGCAAGGTGTGGGTGACGACCAAGCTGCGCAACTGCGACCAGGGGTATGATTCGACGATGGTCGCGTTCGACCGTTCCCGCAGCAACCTCGGCGTCGACGTGGTGGACATGTATCTGATCCACTGGCCATTCGCCGCGGCGGGGTTCTTCAAGGAGACGTGGCGCGCGCTGTTGAAACTGCGCGACGAAGGCGCGGTCCGTGTGCCCGGCGTCAGCAACTTCCTGCCGCAGCACCTGCGTGCGCTGATCGAGGATTCCGGTGAGACCCCGGCCGTGAACCAGATCGAGGTCCATCCTCGGTTCAACCAGCCGGGAAACCGTGCGTTCTGCGCGGCGAACGGCGTGGCCGTCGAGGCATACAGCCCGCTCGGCCACGGAAAGGACATCGAATCCGAGCCCGTCGTCGCCGCGGCGAAGGCGCATGATGTCACGCCGGCGCAGGTGGTGCTGCGCTGGCACACGCAGGAGGGGCGCATCATCATCCCCAAGTCGAAGCACGTGGAACGCATGCGGGTGAACCTCGCCAGCTCCGATTTCGATTTGACGTCGGCCGAACTGGCGGCGATCGATGCGCTCGACGACCCGCATGGCAACGTCAGCGCCGATCCGGCGACCTTCATGCATTCCCAGTCGTGGGCCGACCAGCACGTGCGCGGCAATATCTGATTGTGGCGGGGAGGGGCGGTCGGCGGGATCACCCCCAGTCGGCTGCGGCTTGGTCTATGGGCGAGATGTAAGCGGGCGTGGATTGTGCGGAGGTGTGCGGTATGGATGGTGAAATGGAGCGGGTCTTGCCGGATGATGCGGACGATGGTGCCGAACGCCGGTGGATCGATGACACGCTGAACCGGCTTTCGCGCTCCTCATTCCGTGCGAAATTCGAGTTGTCGGCGAAGGACCGCGCGTATGCGCGGGCGAAGGGCAAGGCCGTGATCGATCGCCATGCCCGCGAGCTGCTGCGCGCCCGCATCGGGGCGGCGAATCCGCGCAACGACGGGCGCCAGACGCCGTGGCGCGGGCATCCGGTGTTTACCGCGCAGCATGCCACCGCCACGTGCTGCCGCGGGTGCATCGCCAAATGGCACCATCTTCCCCAAGGCAGGGAGCTCACCGATGCCGAAATCGATCGCTTGGCGGACCTGGTCATGGCGTGGATAGAGCGCGATCTCATACGTCATCCCGCCGTCTGAGTTCGTCCATCGTGCTGCATCCGCCGCGGGCGAGGCATACGGTTCGGGGCCGATGTTGCCGCCGCCGAAAAAAATATGAAGGCGATTACAATCGTGATTTTTTGTGAAGGTGTTGCGTCGCTGCTGGATAAATGGCCGTTTCTCAGTCGCAGAGGAAGTTATGGCGATGATGGCACAAGACGGAACCTGTCTCATATCACGGTCGTCGCGAAAAGAAAATTACGGGGTTGTAATGGAAAAACCAGACAACTATTTTCAAGGAAAGCGGTGCGTGGCGGCACTGATAGCGGCCATGACGCTTCTTTCGGGAGCAGGATTCACGGCGTCCGTAGCATCCGCGGACACCGACACGGTGGGCTATGAGACTGATCGCATTGCATTTTCAGGGGCTCGGACCGTATGCGGGGAGGGCTCCATCGATTTCGCGGCTCTGACCCGCTCCCGGATGTTCCTGATTGACGGGGGCCGGCGTGGAACTGAAGGGGCCTGACACCGACTATCAGTGCCCGGGTGGCATCATCGGCTTTGACAATTGCTCGAATGCCGGTTACGGCAGTGCGGAGATCATCCGTCCGACGGATGTCAAGGGAAAGAAGAAGCCGGATTCGTCGCGTCCCTATCTATGTTTCCTGGCCGAACACATGAATGTGCCTCCTGCTGACGATGCCGTGTACTATCTGCAGGAATGACCGGGCGCGGGCCTGCGCCGGACCGGTGTAGAGGTGACCGGGCTGTCGAAGTTGTGCCACACCAGGGCAATTTCGGCGGTTTTGAGCGTGGTGTGGCCACGTCCGTATGTAGAGATGTTTACACGTGGCGAGCAAACCGTTGGAAAATGGCGGTTTGTGGTTTCAGTCGTCTACCCGCACTGTACCATACCAGAGAATGATAAGGTTAACATCGCATTGTGAGGCACGCGAATTGCCACACAATGCCTAAAAGACGTGTTTTTTCGCTGGTGTGGTACAGCCCCGACGCCGATCGTCTCACATTGCAGACGGTGAATCTCGAAGCATGGATGGCGCGGCCCTGCCGGTGCATGGCATGATGATGCGACTCGTGTCAGACCGCGGATTCACGTCGCTTTTTTCGGTCAGCCGCCTTTTCCCGGCGTGCCAGCTCCTCGACCGTCATGGCGATCACATGAAAATCGACGTCACAGCCGCGGAGGGTAAGCTCACGCGCGACATTGAGCGCGAATTCGGCACATGCGACCTCGTCTCTGATGTCATCGGCCGTTATGACGATGATCGTCCATCCCAATTGCCGAAGCCGGTCTCGTTTTTTGCGATCCCTGCGCCATTGGTGCTTGTCGGTCCGATGATGATCTCCGTCGTATTCCACCGCGACCTTGAAATGCTTCCATGCAATGTCCAGGCTCATTGGCTTGCCCGAATCGAACATCGCCCTGTCGACATGGCAGTTGACCTCCGCGTCGGGCAGGCCGTGCCGGAGGAGTACCAGTCTCGCCTTGCTCTCCTTCGGCGACAGCACGTTGGCCTTGACCAGCTGCAGTGCGGTCCGGCAAGCGGTCTTCCCGAGAAAGTATGGCGCATTGTCGATGAACTCGCGCAAGGACGACAAGACCAGTCGGGGATATCTGCCCGATGATTTCGATATGGCGGTGATGATGGCCTCCGCCAGTATGACGAGTTCCTCCAAGGACACGTGTGATGACAGCTGCGCCCAGGCATGGAAGGGATGCAACGCGAATACATTGCCCTTGATCGGTACGCACGCATCAGGATGAGTGGCGATCAGCTTCCATACATGCGGATGCGTGCCGGGAATGCGGCGCCGCCTCCTGTCGGGAGTGCTGGAGGTGATGTGCAGCATCTCCGCGTCCAGATCGCAGGCCTCCGGCAACGGCACCTGCTGCAGGGCGAGAGCGGTGGTCATGCCGAACAGCACATTGCCTCCGATGCGCCACGCCAATGCGGCGCAGCACATGATGGCATCCTGGGCGCGGTCGCGCAGCGATTGCGTCATGGGCGTTCTCTCGCCCATCGGCTGGAGCATCACATCGTTCATGAATGTCACGGTAGCGTATTCGCGCTGTCGGTGTGATGAACCATGGAAAAAATGTGGATATGTGGATGAATGCATGGATATCCACAGCTATCCACATCGCCGACGAGCCTGCGATTTCTCACGATGTGGGTGATACGGCGATTCTGGGAGGATTACGACAGCGTGCATTGGTACGATAGGGCGTTATGAGCGAGAACATCATGCGAATCATTGATCTGCGGGGCAAGAACATGTCCCGCGCCGAGTTACTTGCCGCGATGCCGCGCGCCGCGATGGGCACTTCCGAAGCCACCGATCTGGTGCGGCCTATTCTTGACGACGTCAAGGAACGCGGCGCCGCGGCCCTGCGAGACTTCGAGGAGAAGTTCGATCATGTGCGTCCCGAGCACCTGCGCGTGCCGGTCGAGGCGATGACCGCGGCACTTGAGACGCTTGATCCCGAAGTACGCGCCGCCATCGAGGAGTCCGTGCGTCGCGCACGCGCCGTCGCCGCCAACCAGGTGCCGAAGGACTTTTACACCGATCTGGCCGAAGGCGCCCGCGTCGCCGAGCGTTGGATTCCGATCCAGCGCGTCGGTCTGTACGTGCCCGGCGGCAAGGCTGTCTACCCGTCTTCCGTGATCATGAACGCCGTGCCGGCGCAGGCCGCTGGCGTCGAGTCGCTGGCCATCGCCACTCCGCCCGCACGCGACAACGCGGAAGGACTGCCCAACAAGACCATCCTCGCCACCTGCGCCATCCTCGGCGTCGACGAGGTCTACGCGGTCGGTGGCGCCCAGGCCATCGCCATGTTCGCATACGGAGCCAAGGGCTCCGAGCCGCAGGACGGAGACGTGTTGTGCGACCCGGTCGACAAGATCACCGGCCCGGGCAACATCTTCGTGGCCACCGCCAAGTCGCTCGTCTCCGCGTTCGTGGGCATCGACGCGGTCGCCGGTCCCACCGAGATCGGCATCATCGCCGACAAGACCGCCGACCCGAGCCTGCTGGCCGCCGACCTGATCGGTCAGGCCGAGCATGACGAGCTCGCCGGCTCCGTGCTGTTCACCGATTCCACCGAGATCTCCGAGAAGGTTCAGGAGTCCCTGAACTACCGCGTGCCGCGCACCGAACACGCCGAGCGCGTCCACACGTCGCTGTCCGGAAGCCAGTCGGCCATCGTCCTGACCGACAGCCTTGGCCAGTCCATCGACGCGGCCAACGCATATGCGGCCGAGCATCTCGAAATCCAGACTGCCGACGCGGACGCCGTCGTGCCACGCATCAAGAACGCGGGCGCCATCTTCCGCGGCCCGTACTCCCCGGTGCCGCTGGGCGATTACATGTCCGGCTCCAACCACGTGCTGCCCACCGGCGGCACCGCCCGCTTCGCTGCGGGACTCGGCGTGCACACGTTCATGAAGCCCGTCGAGGTCATCGAATACGACAAGGAGGGCCTGAAGGCCCTCGCCGCGCGCATCAACGCCTTCGCCGTCTCCGAGGACCTGCCCGCCCACGGCGAGTGTGTCCTGTCGCGCTTCGTCAAGGATCCGTACGACAAGGCCACGCTGCGCGAACAGGAGAAGGAAGCCGGTCTGCGCTAAGGGCTGCTTGGGTGGTTCGACCCCCAGTCTGCCGCGCAGACAGCCCCCGCCAGCGGGGGCGATGAGCGGATCGAATGTGCCGCGTGCGAATGCGAATACAACCCCCGTCAGCGGGACTATAGACGGAAAGAACAGAGATCAATGAGTGAGAACAACAGCAATGCGATTCCGGCGAACCTGCCGCTCAGGAACGATCTGATCGGCGAGGAGCCGTACGGCGCGCCGCAGCTCGACGTGCCGGTGTGCCTGAACGTCAACGAGAACCCATATGCGCCGGATCCGGCCGTGTGCGACACCATCGCCAGGCGCGTGCGTGAGATCGCGCCCACGCTCAACCGCTACCCGGATCGCGAGCATATCGAACTTCGCCAGGCGTTCTCCGACTACCTCGCCCGCGAATCCGGCACCCGTCTCGACGTGGACGAACTGTGGGGCGCGAACGGCTCCAACGAGATTATGCTCCAGCTGTTCCAGGCCTTCGGCGGCCCGGGCCGCACCGCCTTGGGCGCCGATCCGACCTACTCCATGTACCCCGAATACGCGCGCGACACGTTCACTGGCTGGAAGCTCGCCCACCGCAACGCCGATTTCACGCTGAACGTCGACAGGGTAATCGAGGCCATCGCCGAGGTCAAGCCCTCGATGGTGCTGCTCACCAGCCCGAACAACCCCACCGGCACGCCGCTGCCGATGGCCGACATCGAACGCATCCTCGCCGCCTGCGAGACCGCCGACGTGGCGGGTGCGGGCGAAGGCGTCCACCCGATCCTCGTCATCGACGAGGCATACGTGGAGTTCCGCAAGCCCGGCACGCCGAGCGCGGTCTCGCTCATCAAGAACCACCCGAACCTCGCCGTCAGCCGCACGATGAGCAAGGCGTTCGCATTCGCCGGCGCACGTGTCGGCTATCTCGCCGCGAGCAAGGGCATCATCGACTGCGTGCGCATCGTGCGTATGCCCTACCACCTGTCCGCCGTGACCCAGGCCGCCGCGCTCGCGGCGTTCGAACACACCGACGAGCAGCTGAGCCGCGTCGAGCACTTGCGTGAGATCCGCGAATCCACCGCCGAATGGCTGTCACGTCAGACCTACAAGGGCGAGCCGCTCGAAGTGGCCGAGTCCGGTTCGAACTTCCTGCTGTTCGGCGGGCATTTCGACGACCGCGAGGCCATCTTCGACGAGCTGCTCAGGCGCGGCGTGCTCATCCGCGTGGTCGGCCCGGACGGCTGGCTGCGCATGTGCATGGGCACCGACAAGGAGATGGAACAATTCCGTAACGCGCTGACCGAAGCATTGCGTATTGTAGAAAGCAGATAACAACTCCCGAAACGCCGGCGGCGCGCGCGACCATCAACGTCATGACCCGTCGTCGGCGACCGCCGACCGGCACACTGGCCGGCAGGCAAGCCGGGACTTATCGGGACATATCAGGATCAAGGACCAAGGAGCACATCATGGCGCGTACCGCGCACATCGTCCGCGAGACCAGCGAATCGCACATCGAACTCAGCCTGAACCTTGACGGCACCGGCAAGACCGACATCGACACCTCCGTGCCGTTCTACAACCATATGATGAACGCGCTCGGCAAGCATTCGCTCATCGACCTGACGATTCATGCGCACGGCGACACCGACATCGACGTGCACCACACCGTCGAGGATACGGCCATCGTGTTCGGCGAGGCGTTGAAGCAGGCGCTCGGCGACAAGCGAGGCATCCGCCGCTTCGCCGACGCCACCGTGCCGCTCGACGAGGCGCTCGCCAAGGCCGTCGTCGACATTTCAGGCCGTCCGTACTGCGTGTGCTCCGGCGAACCCGACGGCTTCGAATACTGCATGATCGGCGGCCACTTCACGGGCTCCCTGGTACGCCATGTCATGGAATCCATCGCCTTCCACGCCGGCATCTGCCTGCACATGCAGGTGCTCGCCGGCCGCGACCCCCACCACATCGCCGAAGCCGAATTCAAGGCGCTCGCGCGGGCGCTGCGCTTCGCGGTCGAGCCGGATCCGCGCATCCAGGGCCTGATCCCCAGCACGAAGGGCGCACTGTGATGAGCGGCAACGACGACAGGCACGGCGGAGACGACGGTTTCGACGACGACATCCATTTCAGCGACGAGGAACTTGAGGCCGCGCTGGACGGATTCGAGAAGGAATTCCGCGATTCGAACGCGGCTGCCGGCGAACCGGCGAACGACGCCGCGGCCGACAGCCCCGCAGACGATGCGGGGGCCGCGGATTCCGGTCAGACACAGGAGGGCGACACCGCGACCGCGTTCGACGACGAGCTGCAAGGGCTTCTGGGCAACAAGGCGAAGGCCGCCGTGCTGATTACGCGCATCGCGTCCGCCCGCCTGCTCGCCGCGTTCTGCCAGCTGTCGGACGTGTCCGCCGACTGCATCGGATCGGAGGAAGGGGCCGTGGCCATCCTGCGCAACCTTGATGGCGATGGGCCCGAAGTCGCGGCACGCGACCTCACCATCGTCGTGTCGGGCATGTCGCTGGTGCTCGCCGTCAACCGTGCGGACAAGTTGGAGGCGACCGTCTATCTGCAGGGCAAGCCAGGGCAGACGATCGCCCCGCCGCTGCTGTTCACATCGACGGCGCCGTTCGTGGAGGATCTGCTGCTTGGCATCACCGACGAGGACGGCCTGATCGGCACCGGCATGAAAGTCGAACAGTCCGCGGATCTCGACCATGACCAGGCCATGGCCGTCATCGCGGAACACACGAAGTTCGGGCGCGGCTCGTCGCGCATCGAATAATCGGGCGGCCGGCGGACGCCGCCCGTGCCCGTGCGGCCAAGGATTTTCAGACTGAAGGAGACGACATGACATCGGTGGTGGTATTCGACTATGGATTCGGCAACGTGCGTTCCATGGTGCGTGCGCTCGCCAATCTCGGCCTTGACACGACACTGACCTCCGACTACCGGCAGGCGCTTGAGGCGGACGGCATGGTCGTGCCCGGCGTCGGCGCGTTCGCCGCCTGCATGACCGGTCTGCGCGAGGTGTCGGGCGACCGCGTCATCCTCGACCGTCTGCGTGCCGGCCGCCCCGTGCTGGGCGTGTGCGTGGGCGAGCAGATCATGTTCGAGCGCGGCAACGAGCACGCAGACACCACCGAAGGACTTGGACTGATCGGAGGCACCGTCGATCTGCTGGATGCCGATGTCGTGCCGCACATGGGATGGGACACGGTCGAGGCGCCGTCCGGTTCCGCGCTGCTCGAAGGCGTGGAGAACGAACGGTTCTACTTCGTGCACTCCTACGCGGCGATGAGCGCCACCGCGAAGGATCTGAGCGCCGAGCAGGTCGATCTGGGCGGCGACGAGCATATCACGTGGTGCACGTATGGCCGCAGCAGATTCGTCGCTGCCTATGAGCGCGGCCCGCTGTCGGTCACCCAGTTCCACCCCGAGAAGTCCGCCGACGCCGGCAAACAGCTGCTGCGCAACTGGGTCGGCACGTTCTCGAAGTAGCCGGCTGAACGGCATGACCAGCCGGCGCTGCCGGGAACCCCGACTCACCCGGCAACGCGGACGGCGGGCCCCGAGCCTCAACGACTTCAATGATTCCAAAGGAGAACAACCATGTCACTCACATTGCTTCCCGCGGTCGACGTGCGCGACGGCAAGGCCGTGCGCCTGCGCCAGGGCGAATCCGGCTCGGAGACCGACTACGGCAGCCCGCTCGAAGCGGCCCGCACGTGGGTCGAGGCCGGCGCCGAGTGGATTCATCTCGTCGATCTGGATGCGGCGTTCGGCACGGGGAACAACCGCGCGCAGCTGCGTGAGATCGTCCATGAGCTCGGCGACAAGGTCAACATCGAGATGTCCGGCGGCGTGCGTGACGACGACTCGCTGTCCGCCGCGCTGGAGGCCGGAGCGGCCCGCGTGAACATCGGCACCGCCGCGTTGGAGAACCCCGAATGGACCGCCTCGGTCATCAAGCGGTACGGCGACCGCGTCGCCATCGGACTTGACGTGCGCGGCCACACGCTCGCCGCCCGCGGATGGGTCAAGGAGGGCGGCGACCTGTTCGAGACGATGAAGTTCCTCGACTCGGTCGGATGCTCCCGCTACGTCGTCACCGATGTGGCGCGGGACGGCATGATGAGCGGTCCGAACATCGACCTGCTGCGCGAGGTCGCGGAACGCACCGATGCCAAGGTCACCGCTTCCGGTGGCATCAGCAAGCTGGACGACCTGCGCGATATCAAGATCCTCGCCGATTTCGGCGTGGACTCGGCCATCCTCGGTAAGTCGCTGTACGCCCGCGCGTTCACGCTCGAAGAGGCGCTCGAAGTCGCCCGCTGACCGATACGGCTGTCGACGGGGGCCGTCCCCGCCGCCCGTCACCGTCGGCTGGGCGGCCGGCGGCCCCTGCTCACTTCTTCGCGCCGCTTTTCTTCGAGCAGGGGAGCTCGCCCTTCTTGATGAGCTTCCTGAACAGGGAGTAATCCTCCTCGTTCTGCTCCGCATACGCCTGGGCGAACGCGGCTATCGCCTGGTCGAACTCGTCGGTGCCCCCAAGATAGTTGGCGATGGCCACGCTGTCGCCGGTGCGGGCATGCGCGTGCGCCAGACACCATGCGCACATGCGGCCCAGATCCGACAATCCCAGCGCGTTCAGATGATCGATGTCGATCGAGCCCTTGCCGTTCCAGAATTGGCGCACGTAATAGTCGCGCGGCCGGCCGTCCTCCGCCACGAAACTCGCCCAGCCGAGCAGCACGTCGGCGGTGGATTGGATCAGCTTCTGCCCCTGCACCACACGCTCGCCATGCGTCGCATACGGCGAGCGGCCGACGAACCGTTCGAAGACCGACTCGTTGGCCTCCTTCATCTGCAGCATCAGCGGGTCGTCAAGCCCCCGTCCGGTGAGAATCGACACCCAGGCGCGGGTTCCGACCGAGCCGACGCCCACGACCTTGCGGGCGGTGTCATGGTACCGGTAACGGTTCAGCACATAACGCCGGTCCTCGTACAGGCTTTGCCGGTAGCTGTCATACAGTGCGTCCAGCCTCTCCCGCAGCACTCCGAGATCCGCATAGTCCTGCAGCTCGCTGATCGGCACCAGCTCCGGCGGCTTCGAGCGGAACCGCAGCCGCTTCTCGCCGCTGTCAAGATAGGTGAGCTTCGCGGCCGCATGGTCGGAATCACGCACCGACGCGCGCAGCGCGGCGTCGCGCAACGTGCGGTTGCGCTTGCCGTTCACCGTGCTTTCGTAATGGTCGAGCGCCGCCTCCACGTCGAGATGGTCGTACCAGACGTCGAGGAAGTCCATCTGCGAGAACTGGCGGATATGGTCGCGGTACGAGTGCACGCAGCGTGCGACCGCGTTGCGCCGGTCCTTCTCCTTGATGCCGTTCGCCCGCCCGCAGATCTCCACGGACACCGCGAGCCGCTTCACGTCCCATTCCCACGGTCCCGTGGCCGTCTCGTCGAAGTCGTTGATGTCGAACACGAGCCGGTCGCTGGGGGAGCGGAACATGCCGAAATTGCCGATATGCGCGTCGCCGACCGCCTGGACGGGGATGCCGGTGGTCGGCGTGTGCGCGAGGTCGTTCGCCATGATGAGCGCGGTGCCGCGGTAGAACGTGAACGCGGAATCGCTCATGCGGTAGTACCTTAGCGGGATCAGATCCGGCACCCGCTGCGCCGACTGTTCCTCCAAAAGCCCGATCACGTCGCGCCGGTGCGACACGATCTTCCAGTCGGCGTGGCTCTCCAACGGTGTGGTCTTGCGCAGCGCGATGCCGGCCTTGGCCTGCCCCAGCGGCGTGTCGGCCATGTGCCATGACATATCGATGATGGGATGGTTCTCGCTCATGGCTCCACGATAACGCCGACGCGGGAGCGACATTCCGGCGATGCCCCGGCGTGTCCGATGGCATGTTAACGAGTCTCGTAACACGGACGTGAAACCATGAGGGATTATGGATAAGCAGCAAGAGTTTGCCCTGCGCACGGTCGAGGAACGCGACGTGCGCTTTATTCGGTTGTGGTTCACTGACGTGCTGGGCACGTTGAAATCCGTGGCCATCGCGCCCGCCGAGTTGGAGGCGGCGTTCGAGGAGGGGCTTGGCTTCGACGGTTCCGCCATCGAGGGAATGACGCGCGTGTCGGAGGACGACATGATCGTGCAGCCCGACCCGTCCACGTTCCAGATACTGCCGTGGCGTGGCGGCCCGCAGGGTACCGCGCGCATGTTCTGCGACATTCTCACGCCCGACGGCGAGCCGTCCCTGGGTGACCCGCGCCACGTGCTCAAGCGTGCGCTCGCCAAGGCGAAGGAGAAGGGTTTCACGTTCTACGTGCACCCGGAGATTGAGTTCTATCTGTTCGAGAACCAGACCGACTGGTCGAAGGCGCCGACTCCAATCGACGAGGGCGGCTATTTCGACCATGTGCCACGCAGCCCGGGCATGGACTTCCGCCGCGCCACCGTCAACATGCTGGAGCAGATGGGCATCTCCGTCGAATACTCGCACCATGAGGCGGGTCCTGGCCAGAACGAGATCGACCTGCGGTATGCCGACGCGCTGACCACGGCCGACAACATCATGACGTTCCGCACGGTCGTCAAGGAAATCTCGCTGGAGCGCGGCATCCACGCCAGCTTCATGCCCAAGCCGCTCGCCGACGCGCCCGGTTCCGGCATGCACACGCACCTGAGCCTGTTCGAGGGTGATTCCAACGCGTTCTACGAGGCCGGCCAGGAGTTCAACATGTCCCTGACCGCCCGACAGTTCGCCGCGGGCATCCTGCATCATGCGGCGGAGATCTGCGCGGTCACCGACCAGTTCGTGAACTCGTACAAGCGACTGTGGGGTGGTGCTGAGGCGCCGAGCTACATCTGCTGGGGTCACAACAACCGGTCCGCGTTGCTGCGCATCCCGCAGTACAAGCCCGGCAAGGGCAACTCCGCGCGTATGGAGTTCCGTGGACTCGACCCGGTGGCGAACCCGTATCTGGCGTATTCGGTGCTGCTCGCCGCCGGTCTGGACGGCATCGAACAGCAGATGACGCTGGGAGAGCCGACCAGCGACGACGTGTGGGAGCTGACCGACGCCGAACGTCAGGCGATGGGCATCGAGCCGCTGCCGGATTCGCTGGACGCCGCACTGAAGATCATGGAGAAGTCCGATTTCGTCGCGGACGTGCTCGGCGAGCATGCGTTCGAGTATTTCCTGCGCAACAAGCATCAGGAATGGGACGAATACCGTGGCCAGGTCACGCCGTACGAGTTGAAGAAGTACCTGCCCAAGCTCTGACGTGACGTGAAACCGGCCGACTACCGGCAAACAAGAAACGGTGTGGGGATGATGGCTGCTGATCCGGCCATCATCCCCACACCGTTTTTGCTTGCCGAACCGACCTTCGCAGGATGCCGCTGCGGTCACTCGACCTTGCGCGGCGTCATCTTCTTGGTGACCATGTCGTTGCTCCCGTAGGTGCTGGACAGGCGAACCGTGACCGGCTGGCCCGGGTCTTCGACCACATAGGAGACCGTCGCCTTGGCCAGGACCCCCGGCTGGATGGAGCGGCTGAAACTCATGTTCTCGTACCCTTGTGGGAGCGGCGGCTCGGTGTAGTAGTTCATTTCCAGCTGGGAGCCGTCCTGCGTGACGGTGAGCTTCGCGGCGTTGGACAATGGCTCATTGGCCTCGGATTGGTTCACCCATGTGATGGTAACGATGATGGTGTGACGGCCCTGATAGTCGTCGGGGCCCGTCGTCACGTCGTCGATGGAGACGAGGGCGTCCCCGCTGTAGCTGCTGATCCGCTTCATCTTGCGCTTCTCCGCCTCGGTGGCTTTCGGGGCGGGAGCGATGTCGTCAGGCTGGACCTGCTCGTATTGCGTGCCGCTGGTCGGTGCCTTGAACGCGGACACGATGCCCTCATGGTAGCGGGTCGCCTGATTGGCTACGACGTACAGGTCGCCCGTCGCGTCGTTCAGCTGGTACGCGATGGTCGCGTCGCTTTCCTCGCCCTTGGCGATCTTGATGTCGTCCGACTGCGTCTTGTACCCTTCGATGGATGAGCCGCCGCGGCTGTGCAGGTAGGTTTTGTTCAGGCCGATGCCGCTCTGATACACCTGCAGGTCCATGGCGAGTTCCCCGAAGGTCGTATTGGCATCGCCGGTGTTCTTCCAATGGTAGGTGATGATCACCGTCTTGTGCCCGTCGTGATCCGTGGGGCCGGTGGTCGCCTTGGCTATGGTGACCGTGGCCTTCCGGTTACCGAACGATGTCGTCTCGCCGGTTTTCACGCGGGTCGGCTTGTTGTCTTGGGAGGGCGACTTGAATGAGTACGATGAGTCGTCCGAGTCGCTGCTGCCGCCTGCGCTGATGATATGACTCACCAGGTTTGATCCCAGCGCGAACACGATTATGGCGATGACGGCAACCCAGGATCGGCGCTGGCGCTTCGTGGCTCCGCCGGGTTTGCGGTCGCTCTTGGACTGCACGTGTCCGTAGCCGCCGCGATATGGATGGCCGTTGTAGGACGGATTGAGGGGAGCGTCGCCCGCTCCGGTCCGTGCCGGCCCGCCTGGTTCGTCTGCGGGGCTCGGGGCGGCCGGCTTGCCTGCCGGTCGGCGACGATCGGCATCGGGGCTGATTCGGCTGCTTTTGGGCTGCTGATACGTCGGCTCGTCGACCTGCGAGGTCTGGGAATCGATGCTGATGTACGCCGGCGAATCGTCCACATCGAACGGCGATACATAATCGTCGTCATGATGCCTGCTGAACAATCCCATGCCTGTTCCCTTGTCTCTCGGCCGCGCACGGTGATGCATGTCTTCTCCCATTGTAGGCGGCGTGCCGGTGCAGCGCGAGTGCCGGAAGGTGAAGACCGTCGAAATCGCCGGTGAATGATGGGCCGTGCGTCTCCTGCGTGTCTCGGGGGCCTTGCGCGGCAGGAGGTGCCGCTAATGTATGTTTCGTCTGGAAGAAGAGAAAAACAGCAGGGGTACGGTCATGTCCGGTTCCGCCATCCGTGGGCGGCAGGGGAGCGAACGCTTCTTCACGCTGCCGGCCGTCACGCTGATCGCGTCCAGTTTCGTGCTGGGCATGAGCGATTTCGTGGTCGTGGGCATCCTGCCCGACATCGCCCACGGGTTGCGGGTCTCCGAGGTCACGGTCGGCAATCTGGTGTCGCTGTTCGCCACCCATCTGACGTTGCCGGCGTGTTCCTCGCCGGCAACATCCTGTGCGCGCTCGCGCCGAATTACGCGGTGCTGCCGCATTACAGCCACATGGCGAAGGTCGGTTTTCTGCCGCAGTTCCGCATGCGGGCCGGCAATGGCCGTCTCAGTGCCTTGCGTCTCCGAACCATCCCCGGTAGATGATCGAGAAGTTCCTGTTGCCGTAGCTGGAGCAGGAGTCTCCTTCCCCGGCTCCAGCGGCGAGCGCGGCCTCGTTCGGCTGGTAGGGTGTGTAGATGTACAGCAGTGCGGTCGCCTTGTTGCCGATGACCACGTTGGCGCCGCCGCAGCTCGTGTTCGGATGGAACCTGACGAAGTTGAGCTTGCCGACATGGTAACCGTATGATGCCTCATGCCGCACGTAATACCTGTATCGATGCGCCGCGCCGTAGACCTGCCGGAAGAAGCCGGCGTACTGCGGGTCGCAGTCGTTGTCGTCGGGGCAGCTCAGGCCCATGGCCGCCTTGAACTGGAAGTCGGTCGGCTTGCTCGCGGTGACGAGCTGCTGTTCCTTCTGCAGTACGGTGAGCAGCACTTTCTGGCTGATGCCGCATGATCGCGACGATTTGTCGATGATCGTCGCCGCAGTCTCTCCCTTGGCGCCGTCGTAGCCGTCGCAGTACCGGTCATCGGGTTGGTCCGTGGTGTCGAACGTGCGGTTTTTCAGGCATCCCGTCCCGGTGCAGTCGCCGCCGTGCTCATCGAGGAACGATTGCACTTCGGTGCGGCTCATCGCATAGCCGTTGAAGAACTGGCCGTCGGAGATGATGTTGCCCGGGTCGAAACCGTATCGGTCGCCCAGATTCTGCTGTCGTTCCTCGGCCGTCACAAGCGCGATGCGCTGTCCGACGAACGAGGTGGTGCCCCACGCCAGCGCCACGGCGCACACCGCCGCCAGCGCGGTGCCCGCCACCGCGAGGATGCGCCTGCGCCATCCAGCCCGCTTCCACCAGCGGCGCAGCGTGTTGCGTCGGGTCTTCGGCTTCGGGCGGCGGATCGCGGACCGTGCCGCTGTGCCGTGCCTGGTGTTTTTGGTGTTGTTTCCCCTGATGTTTTTCTTGGCGGCCGTACCGGGCCGGCGGTTGCGTTGCTTGCCGCCGTTCCGTCCTCCGGTCCGCCCGGTGTTGTTCCCCTGCTTCTTACATGTTGTCATCGTCCGTCATTGTAGCGCGGGGATATGTTGGATGCGCGGACTGGCCGTGCGCGGCGACGGGGGAGAGGCCGCGCACAGCGCTATCTGCCGAGCGTTTTCTTGATTCGCTGCAAGCTGACCGGCTTCGCGGTGCCAAGCTCCTGGGCCCACAGAGAGACGTAGAACTCCTCCAGCATCCAGCGCGCGTCGTCGGCCTGTTTCGTCAGTGCCTCATGGCGTGGGCCCGCGGGCTCCGTCTTGGCACGCTGAACGGCCTTGTCGACCAGCTGTCGCGCCTCGTCGGCCTCCCAGGCCCATCGCACGTCGCGGTTCTTGTCGTTCTTCGCCTTGGTGAGACGGATCAGGTCGGCCTCCAGATACTTCGGTATGCGCGGCAGGGCGGCGGGCGGCGTCGCGCCGATGAACCCGGGGAACACCAGCGTGGCGATATGTTCGCGCACCGATTGCAGCACCGACAGCATCGGCAGGTCGGCCTTGCCGGAGGTCGCCTTGTCGACATTCGCGTACGCGCGCAGGATGGCGATGACATCATGGGCGAGTGCGTAGACGGTGTCCTCGTAGACCTCGGTCACCCCCATCACCGCATCGGCGAGCGCATCGTCGTCGGGGAGCGTGTCGATGTTCGGCAGCAGACGTTTGACGGTGGCCAGCTGCAGGTCCTCCACCAGCGCCTTGGTGGAGGGGTATGGCGCCGACGCGAGCATCAGCGCCTCGGCGCCGAGCCACCGAGACGAGATACGCTCCGAAGGCATGCGCAGCGCGTCCAGGGCGCCCCGCCACAGTATCACCGCGCGCGACTCGCTCGTCGCCCCGGCCTTGTGCAGCAGGTTGGCCTGTTCGACCAGTTTGCCCTGGCTGGCGGCCTGTTCCGCCTTGTGTTCGACCATGCGCCGGGCGGACGCCTCCGCCTGTTCGGCGAACTGCCGTTGCAACGCGGTCAGGGATTTGCCCGAACCCAGTACCTTCACCGGGCCACGTGCATGCCGCCGCCCGCGTGCGTTGCGCGGCGCGGGGAGTTGCTGCTCGATGGAGAACGTCATCCGCAGATAGGCGGGCAGCTTCTCCCATAGTTCGCCGGTCAGCACCTCCGGGTGGATCTGAGCGTTCACGGTGTCGATCGCCGCCTGGGTGAACACGTGCGGCAGGTCGGGCCATGCGTGGCCCTGGCCGTCGGACGTGCCGGTGCCGGGCAGGGCCGGATACCGGTCGTCTATCCATGCGCGGATCTTGCGCGCGGTGTCCGGTGCGGGCACGAACTGCACGCGCAGTGATTTCGGCAGGGACTTGATCAGCCCCACGATCAGCTCGTCGAGCAGTCCGGGAACGTTCCATGTGAACTGTTCCGGTGTCAGACGGGACAGCGCCTTGAGCGGCACGTGCACGGTCACGCCGTCGGCGGGGTCGTGCGGGTCGTAGATGTAGCTGAGCCGCAGGTCGATCGGCTGGCCGTCCGTGCCGAGCGCATGCCAATGGTCCGGATAGTCGGCGAGGCTCACCGACTCCGCCGATGACAGGCGTTCGACCTTGTCCGGGTCGAAATCGAGCAGATGCGGGTGTTCGCCGTGCTCGCGCTTCCACCATTTCGCCAGGTCGGCGACGCAGGTCACGTCATTGGGGATGACCGACTGGTAGAAGTCGTAGAGGTCCTCGTCGCTGACGGACTGCGAGACCTGCCTGGTGCGACTGGCGTCCTCGGCCGCCTCGTCCAGGATGTCGCGGTTTCGGGCCAGAAAATCGTCATAGCTGAACCGCTGCTGGACGTCCCCCTCGACAAGGCCCTGCCGGATCAGGAAGTCGCGGGCCTCCATGGGGTTGATGCGCCCCCATTGCACGGTGCGGTCCGAGATGATCGGCAGACCGTACAGCAGCACCTTCGCCGTGGCGACGGCGGAGCCGCGCGAACCAGACCAGTGCGGCTCCGCATACGTGGTGCGGGTCAGCTGCCCGGCCAGCGGCTCGGCCCACGCCGGGTCGATGGCGGCGCTGTACCTCGCCCACAGGCGGCTCGTCTCCACCAGTTCCGTGCTCATCACCCACTGCGGGGTGGATTTGGCCACGGCCGAGGCCGGGAACAATGCGAAATGAGTGCCTCGCGCGCCCTGATAGTCGTTCTTCGCCATCTTCTGAGCCCGCTTGATGGCCTTGGCCTTCGCCGCGCCCTTGAGACCGGCGAAATCGGAGGCCTTCGGCTCGCGCACGATCTGCATGCCCATCATCGACAGCAGGCCGGAGAGCATCGACGTGTGAATGCCGCGGTCGTCCCACGAGCAGCACAGCGAATGGGCCGCCTGCTGGTTGATCGGCAGCTGGCGTACCGCCAGATCAGGGCGGGAGGCCGGCTGCGGGGAGCCGACCTTGAACTTGAGTTCGCGGCACATCTCCGTCAGCTGATTGACCAGGTCCTTCCACTGGCGTACGCGCAGCCAGCTGAAATACTCGCTCTTGCAGATACGGCGCAGCGCATTGTTGCTCGGCTCGCCATCGGCCTGGAAGATACGGTCCCAGATGTTCAGCGCGGTCAGATAGTCGCTGGACGGATCCGCATACCGGTTGTGGATGCGGTCGGCCTCATCCCGGGCCTCGTCCGGGCGTTCACGCGGATCCTGAAGGCTCAGGAACGCCACGATCACCAGCACGGCAGCCAACGTGTCGGGCGTGCTGGATTTCGCGGCCTCGATCACCATGCGGCCGAGACGGACATCGATGGGGATGCGGGCGAGCTGCCGTCCGACATGCGTCAGCGTCACCTCGCCGCGCTTGCGGCCGATCGCCTTGAGCTCCGTCAGCTCGTTGAAGCCGTCGGAGACCGCCTTCATGTCCGGTGGGTCGATGAACCCGAAATTCGTCACATCCTCGGCCGTACGGGCGACGCCCACCGACAGCATGTGCAGCACCACGGCACCCAGCGATGTGCGCAGGATCTCCGGCTCGGTGAACCGAGGACGGTTCTCGTAGTCCTCACGCGAATACAGGCGGATGGCGATGCCGTCCGCGATACGGCCGCACCGGCCGGACCGCTGGTCGGCGCTCGCCTGGCTGATCGGCTCGATGGGCAGCCGCTGCACCTTGGCGGTCTTCGAATACCGGCTGATGCGGGCCGTGCCCGGGTCGACCACGTAGCGGATGCCCGGCACGGTCAGTGACGTTTCGGCCACGTTCGTGGCGATGACGATGCGCTGGTGCGTGTGCGGCTCGAAGACGCGGTGCTGCTCCTTGGACGACAGGCGGGCGAACAGCGGCATGATCTCGATGGCGTCGGGGTGGCGCATGTCGTCGGCGCGCGGGCCGTAATGGCGGCGCAGCGCGTTCTCGAACTCGTGGATGTCGCGCTCGCCGGAGGCGAACACGAGGATGTCGCGGGCGCCGCGCTCATGGCTGGAATGGATGATGAGCTCCGCGCACGCCCTGGCGACCGCCGTGGGCATGTCCATGTCGGGTTCGCGAGATGAGCCACGGTCCCGGCCGCCGTCGGAGGGTGCCGCCGACAGTTCGGCATACGATTCCTCGCCGGGCATCGCGCCGGTCTCGAATCCGGGCACGTGCCGCATCAGCGCGGGCGCGGTGCCCAGCGGCTCGTAGACGACCTGCACGGGGTAGGTGCGGCCGGAGACCTCGATGACTGGAACCTTCTCGTGCAGCGCATGCTCGAAATGCTCCTGAAACTTTACCGAATCGATGGTCGCCGAGGTGATGATCAGCTTCAGGTCGCGACGTTTCGGCAGCAGCGCGGTGAGGTATCCGAGCAGGAAGTCGATGTTCAGGCTGCGCTCATGCGCCTCGTCGATGACGATCGTGTCGTATTGCCGCAGCTGGGGGTCGCGCTGGATCTGCGCCAGCAGGATGCCGTCGGTGACGACGCGCAGCCGGGTCTTCGGCGACGTCTCGTCGGTGAACCGCACCTGATAGCCGATCTCGTCGCCCAGATGGACGCCCATTTCGGAGGCGATGCGTTCGGCGACGGTTCGCGCGGCGAGCCTGCGCGGCTGCGTGTGCACAATCTGCCGGCCGTGCGTACCGCGGCCGAGCTCCAGCAGGATCTTCGGCAGCTGCGTGGTCTTGCCCGAACCGGTCTGGCCCGAGACGATGACGACCTGGCTTGATGACACCGCCTTGGCGATGTCATCGCGAGCCGCCGAGACCGGCAGCTCGGAAGGATATGTGAATTTCATCCGTTTACTTGTTCCTCAACACTTCAATGACGCGATATCCCTTCGCGGAATGATACTTCGACACCTCATAATCGTCGCCCAGCGCGGTGGCGAGCCAGGGGATCAGCGAGTCGGCGCCCAAGTTTTTCTGCACCACCAGGTACGCGGCGCCTGCGGGGGTGAGCCGCGGCAGCCACGTCATCAGCAGGTCGTGCAGCGCGTCCTTGCCGATGCGGATCGGCGGGTTCGACCAGATCGCGTCGAACGTCAGATCGGCCGGCACCTGCTCCGGCGACGCGGCATGGATGTGCTCGCAGCCGTTGGACTTGGCGTTGGCGCGGGTCAGGTCGAGCGCGCGTTCGTTCACGTCCACGGCCCAGACGTCGGCCTTGGGCGAGGCGAACGCCAGCGCAAGCGACACGGGTCCCCATCCGCAGCCCAGATCCAGCAGCGTCCCCGTCTCCGGCGGCTCCGGCACCTCGCGCAGCAGCACCGACGTGCCCAGATCCAGGCGCGAGCCGGAGAACACGCCGTTCGACACCTCGACCACGGCATCCTGCCCGCGCAGCGTCACCTTCATGCGACGGCGAACGTCCTCGGAGGACGGTTCGGTGGCGAAATACTGTTCGGTGGCGTTCCCGTCCCGCTTCGAGGCGTCCGAGGCATGCTGCGTTTTCATTCGTTCTCCCGCATATTGATGTGTGATGGCTTCCGACTTGGAACCATGATAGTCAAAGGCATGGTTAGCGGGGGAGGGCTGCGGATTCCTATGCCTTCGAGAGCGCTGCGCCTCTTCGAGAATGCTTTCTGGCGCAATTATCCGGTAGATATCTACCGCAGTGACATTGCGTGGTGCACAATGCAATTGTCGGGCGGATGGATTCCGCCATCAATGGCGAAAGGATGGGATCATGAGTGGTGCGGATAAACTGGGATACCTGATTCGTGCGCTTTCGAGGACGAAGCGCAAGGATTACGAGAATTACGTCGTCAATGCCATATGGAACCGGTTGGCGATGGACGATGTCAAGCCGGTCACGCAACAGCTGGTGTTGTGGCCTGACGGGCGTCGGTCGTTCGTGGACCTGTATTTTCCTCAGGCGATGATCGGGGTGGAATGCGATGAGGCCTATCATCAGAGGCAACGGGAACGTGACCGCGAGCGCGAGATAACCATCACGGACGTGCTGCGTCAGATTCGCGGCGAGGACTATCGGGCGTTGCATGTGGATGTTTCCGGATCGTATGAGCAGGTGGAGCGATCCATCGACGACTGCGTGCGGCGGATACGTGCAGAGATCGAACGGCGCAGGCAGGCGAACGAGTTCACGCCGTGGACGGAAGCCTACGTCGATTACAAGGAGTTCTACAAGACGAGGGACGCCGTCAGCGTTGCGGATGACGTCGGCTTTCCCCGAATCGCCGACGCGGTCAACACGCTGTGCGGTTCCGAGTACAAGAGATTTCAGGAATCCTGGTTCGTCCCCAGCGTGATGCGCCAATGGTACGGCGACCGATATCGAGTCTGGTTCCCGAAGCTCGCCATAGGCGGGAAGGCCGTGGCAAACGGTTGGAACAACCGGCTGTCCGATGACGGCACCTATATCTACGAATACAACGAGGACGCCGATCTGGTGGATCCGGTCGGCGACGGCGACCCCAATGACATCCGTATAACGTTCGCCAAGTCCGCCGACCCGGTGACGCGGATTCAGGCGTATCGATTCGTTGGCGTGTTCCGCCGGATCTCGAACAGCGAGGACGGAACACGGAAGCGGTACCAGCGCATCGAAACCGTCTTCCCGATTCATCGCACGCCTTGTCTGCCAATCCACAGATAATGGCAAGCGTTTGGAGAACGTCGTTCCGTACTCACCATCGTGCATGCGATGCGGATCACCTGCGATGCGGACCACCGTGGTGTGGTTCATGCCTGCAGGGGCGTTTCGTGTCGGATGCCGAGTGACAGATGTCGAGTGACGGATACCGAGTGGCGGATGACGAGCAGAGAGCATGAGTGACAGCAGAGGTGCCATTGAGCCAACAGAATACCGTTGATGCGAATCAGGCCGGTCAGCCGGGCGAACAGGAAGAGCCGGTGCTGACCGGTGTGCTGGCCGACCAGTCGGACGTCTTGCTGGACGAGAACGGCGATGGGCACGTCGGGCAACGGGACGCCGAGGAGTGGGAGGAGCGCGAATCCCGCAACCAGCTCAAGCATGTCGCGGGTCTCGGGGAGCTGCAGGACGTCACCGAAGTCGAATACCGCAAGGTCCGCCTTGAGCGTGTGGTGCTGGTGGGCGTGTGGTCCAGCATGACCACCACCGCGGCTCAGGCCGAGGAGTCGCTTCGCGAGCTCGCCGCACTGGCCGAGACCGCCGGAGCGGTGGTGTGCGATGGTCTGCTGCAGCATCGGTACAAGCCCGACTCCGCCACATACGTGGGTTCGGGCAAGGCCCGCGAGCTGGCCGACATCGTCGCCGTGAACGAGGCTGACACCATCGTCGTCGACGATGATCTGCCGCCCAGCCAGCGGCGTGCGCTGGAGGATGCCACCAAGGTCAAGGTGGTGGATCGCACCGCGGTGATACTCGACATCTTCGCCCAGCACGCCACCAGCCGTGAAGGCAAGGCACAGGTGGAGCTCGCGCAGCTTGAATACATGCTGCCGCGTCTGCGCGGTTGGGGCGGGTCGCTGTCGCGTCAGGCGGGCGGCCGTGCGGCCGGGGCCGACGCGGGCATCGGATCGCGAGGCCCGGGCGAGACGAAGATCGAGATGGACCGTCGCGTCATCCGGAGCCGGATAGCCAGATTGCGGCGCCAGATCGCGCAGATGGCCCCGGCCCGTGAGGTCAAGCGCGGTTCGCGTCGACGGTACGGGCTGCCGACCATCGCCGTTGTCGGATATACGAACGCCGGCAAATCCTCGCTGACGAATCGTCTCACCGGTTCCGCGGAGCTGGTCGAGAACGCCCTGTTCGCCACGCTCGACACTGCGGTGCGTCGAGCCCGGGCCAAGGACGGGCGACTGTACGCCTACGTCGACACCGTCGGCTTCGTGCGAAACCTGCCGACCCAGCTGATCGAGGCGTTCAAATCCACGTTGGAGGAGGTCGCCGAAGCCGACATCATCCTACATGTGGTCGACGGTTCGCACCCCGACCCGTTCTCGCAGATTGACGCCGTCAACGACGTGCTCGCCGACATCGAAGGGGCCGAGGAGATACCGCGCGTCGTCGTGTTCAACAAGATTGACCGAATCGATGCGGCCACACGCGAGCGGCTGGCGGCGCTCGAACCGGAGGCGAGTCTGGTGTCCGCCGCCACGGGAGAGGGTCTTGACGACCTGCTGCGGCGCATCGAATCTATGCTGCCCGTTCCGGGCGTGCACGTGTCTGCGCTGCTGCCCTACGACGCCGGTTCGCTGCTGTCGCACGTGCGCGAATACGGCAACGTCGATTCCGTCGACTATCGCGCCGATGGCATATGGATCGAGGCGGATGTGGACCGCCGACTCGCCGCCCAGATCGTCGATAGGGCGATCGATGAGACGGACGGTGATGGCAGCGATCACATCGATGCCGAGCATGATGTCGATTGAGTGTTCTACCCATTGCCGCTGACGCAATGTCTGTGAGCGTTCACAACAATGTGACGCAAATCACCTTGCCTTCGGGGCGATAATGACTACGGCAATCAGCGCAAACGTCATCATGTGTAGATACAGTAAGTGTGTTGTCAAAATGAACCCCGCCAAACACGGGGCACTGTGCTAAGAGAGGTCTAGCAAACATGGTGGATTCACCCATTAAGCCCACAAAGCTCGCCATCGTCGGTGCCGGCGCAGTCGGTTCCACGCTCGCCTTCGCCGCCGCCCAGCGCGGTGTCGCCCGTCAGATCGTCCTCGAAGACATCGCCAAGGAGCACGTCGAAGCCGAAGTCCTCGACATGCAGCACGGCTCCAGCTTCTACCCCACTGTCTCCATCGACGGTTCCGATGACCCTGAGATCTGCCGTGACGCCGACATGGTCGTCATCACCGCAGGTGCACGTCAGAAGCCCGGCCAGTCCCGCCTCGACCTCGCCGGCGCGACCATCAACATCATGAAGTCCATCATCCCGAACATGATGAAGGTCGCCCCGAACGCCATCTACATGCTCATCACCAACCCGGTGGACGTCGTCACACACGTGTGCCAGAAGCTGTCCGGCCTGCCGACCAACCAGATCTTCGGTTCCGGCACCAACCTGGACTCCGCTCGTCTGCGCTTCCTGATCGCCCAGCAGACCGGCGTCAACGTCAAGAACGTGCACGCCTACATCGCCGGCGAGCACGGTGACTCCGAAGTCCCGCTGTGGGCCTCCGCCACCATCGGTGGCGTCCCCATGTGCGACTGGACCCCGCTGCCCGGTCACGAGCCGCTCGATGCCGCCAAGCGCGAGGAGATCCACCAGGAAGTCAAGAACGCCGCCTACAAGATCATCAACGGCAAGGGCGCCACCAACTACGCCATCGCCATGTCCGGCGTCGACATCATCGAGGCCATCCTGCGCGACTCCAACCGCATCCTGCCCGTCAGCTCCATGCTGAAGGACTTCCACGGCATTTCCGACGTGTGCATGTCCGTGCCGACGCTGCTCAACCGTAAGGGCGTCAACACCGCCATCAACACCCCTGTCTCCGACCGCGAGCTTGCCGCCCTGAAGCGCTCCGCTGAGACGCTGAAGGAAACCGCTGCCCAGTTCGGCTTCTGATATCGGATTGATTGGCGGGGCGCCGGTGCAGATCGGCGCATGAACCGCCCTCAGTCTTGCTTCGCGCCTTGCCATGCTGGCGCGGCTGTCGGTCAGGAGCCGGCGGTGCTCTCATCTTGCCCTCCCCCGGCGGGAAGGCCATCGAGTGAAGCGAGACTGGGGGTGGTTTTGTTTATCGGCAGGGGGTCCTCCTCGTCCTGGTATTCGCCCGCATCTGCTCACAGAGAACGTCGGCGCGCCGTTCGATTCGGTGTATAGTGAACCCTGTTGTTTGAAAACCTCGGCTTCGGCCGAGGTTTTCGTCGTTCTAGGGCTATTGAAAATGATTGTAGGAAACAGTTTCACATAGCAGGCAGAAGGAGAGGTACACTATGCCGCACACGCATGGAACGGTGAACGAGGTGACGCGCGGCAGCAAGGCGCACCAGCGACGGCTTATGATGACGCTGACCTTGACCGGCACGGTGTTCGTGGCGGAGATCGTCGGCGCCATCATCACCGGATCACTGGCATTGCTGGTGGATGCCGGGCATATGCTCACGGACATGTCGGTGTTGATTGCATCGACGGTGACGGCGGTGCTTATGCGTCGAAAGCCCAACAGCTCCCGCACCTGGGGTTGGGCCCGGCTTGAGGTGCTGACCGCGGAGGCGGGAGCGATGATCCTGCTGTTCGTCGGATTGTATGCGCTGATCGAGGCGGGGATGCGACTGTTCGGAGGATCCGCCGAACATGTGGCGGACAGTGGGCTGCTGCTGTTCTTCGGCATTCTGGGTCTGGCTGCCAATGTCGGCTCGATCATCATCCTCGCCGGGCAGCATAACGACAACATGAACATGAAAGCCGCGTTCCTCGAAGTGGTGAATGATGCCCTGGGCTCGGTGGCGGTCATAGCGTCGGCCGTGGTCATGATGCTCACCGGGTGGGATGGCTTCGATGCCATCGCCGGCGGCCTGATCGCGCTGCTGATGATTCCACGTGCGGTGAAGCTGTTGCGCGATGCGCTGAAAGTGCTGCTGGAGGAGACCCCGGACGGATTGAATCTCGACGAAGTACGTACGCATCTGGAGAATATCCCTCACGTCGTGGCCGTCCATGATCTGCATGCGAGCACCGTGTCCACCGGTATGCCCATGCTCATGGCGCATGTCGTGGTGGAACCCGGCATGAGCATGGATCAGGCGGCGAATGTGCTCAGCCAACTGCAGGACTGTCTGCGCGAACATTTCCCCGTCTCGATTCCCCACACCACGTTCCAGCTCGAACCGCAGGGGTACCGTTCGCCCAGCGCCGAACAGCTGCACTCCTGAATGGGACGCCGCATTGCGCGGCTTGATACGACAATGGGTTGGGTGATTGCCTGAAATCGGGCGATTACCCAACCCATTGTCGTATCAAGCCGCGAGTGTATTGAGTTGCAAGGTCCGGGACGGTTGGCTGCGGTCAGAGTCGACGCAGCACGCTGACGACCTTGCCCATGATCTGCGCGTGGGTGCCATCGATGGGGGAGTATGCGGGGTTATGCGGTATCAGCCAGATGTGGCCATTGTCCTTGCGGAACGTCTTGATCGTGGCCTCGTCGTCGAGCAACGCGGCGACGATGTCGCCGTTGACTGCGGACGGCTGTTCGCGTATGACCACGTAGTCGCCGTCGCAGATGGCGGCGTCGATCATCGAGTCGCCGTGCACTTCGAGCATGAACAGTTTGCCGCTGCCCGTAAGCCGTTGCGGTAGCCGCATGACATCATCGATGTGCTGTTCGGCGGTGATCGGGACGCCGGCGGCGATGCGCCCGACCAGCGGGACGTCACGGGATGCGAGAATCGACTCGCTGGCCTCCGTGTCCCCGGGGAAGGGGAGTACCGTGGCGGTTTGCGAGTCCGTGCCGGAATCATACAACTCGATGGCGCGGCCCTTGTTGGCGCTGATATGAAGATAGCCCTTGCGCTCCAGCGCATGAAGCTGATGCTTGACCGATGACGGGCTCTTCAGCCCGACAGCTTCGCCGATTTCTCGGAAGGACGGAGCGAATCCCTGTTCCGCAATGTGCTTGCGTATGGCATCAAGCACCAGATGCTGCCTTTCGGTCAGGGCGTCATCGCGTTGCCGCGTGGCGTTTTTCGAGGTGGGTGCTGGTGTGCTCACGTCGACTCCTTTCATCTTCGTTCAATCATAGCGTGATTTGTTCCATGAAAACAAACATTCGTTCGATATGGCGTGTTGCTTTTGTCGAACCGCTGTGTCACTATGAGTACAGTTGTTCTATGAAACATGAGTTCGAGAAGGAGGGCGACATGATGGAACAAATGATTGAGGCAGCGGGGCTCCAGTGTGCATCGAGTCGTCATGATGCGATGCGCGATGTGGCGTTCGATGTCAAAAACAGCGATGTTCCAACGTTTTTGAGGAATATGGATTCTTCCGATGCGCAACGGCGTGATTCCCGGGTGATTATCGGAGTGTGCGACGAGCATAGTGTTCGCATGGCGAAGAAGGGTCATTCGACCATGTGTTTGACTCTTCGCGGCAAGATCGTGTTCTCGATGATGGGCGCCCTGCTGTGCCTGTGCATGATCGGTCTGCTGATGCCGCAGGTCGCCCGGTCGGCGCCGGATCCCTCCGCAGTGTACAGCTATACCGTGCAGCCGGGGGACACTTTGTGGTCATATGCCTCGGCCATCACTCCTGATGGGGGCGATGTGCGCGACACCATCGATGATCTGATATCGCTCAACCATCTCGATGGTGTCTCGTTGCAGGTGGGGCAGCAGCTCAAGGTGCCGATTCTCTGATTCCGGCGAATTCGGAGCGGTGCGTCCCCATGAGTGCTTTCTCGAATCGCTTCTTCGGCATTTACCGCCGGCCGCTTCCGGATTCGGACGTGACCGTTGACATGGGGAAGGGGCTTTGTCAACGCTTACGATATTCTGAGGTCATGCATTGTCCTTATTGTCAGAATTCCGATACCAAGGTCATCGATACGAGAATCAGTGATGACGGGTTCTCGATTCGTCGCAGGCGTGTGTGTCAGATATGCCACAAACGCTTCACCACCGTGGAAAGCACCATGTTGTTGGTGCGCAAGCGTTCCGGAAACGTAGAGCCGTTCGACCGCAAGAAGGTGGTGTCCGGCGTGAGGAAGGCCTGTCAGGGACGGCCCATCAACGAAGACGATCTACGCACACTCGGTCAGCGCGTCGAAGAGGATCTGAGGGCGAGGGGGCTTGCCGAAGTCGATTCGGACGATGTCGGCAAGGCGATATTGGCTCCTCTACGGGAGCTCGATGAGGTCGCCTACCTGCGATTCGCCAGCGTGTATCAGAATTT
>ERZ1031885.28-NODE-28-length-76295-cov-10.894045_pt1 | contig 76295 bp, 58 predicted proteins | sample MGYA00518168_ERZ1031885 | MGnify/ENA primary metagenome ERZ1031885 (study PRJEB33719, sample SAMN04261269) | wastewater metagenome | biome: rural village; feature: human; material: feces | host: Homo sapiens | place: El Salvador | collected 2014-01-14 ...
CCAACCAGACCGAGAAACCAATCCATTTTCCATTTCCGCTCTCTTGCTTTCTCCCCGAAAAGGGCACGGTCGCAAAACCATGCCCTTTAAAAATACCGGGAAACTGAAGCCAGCACTATCAGCGGCCGGTGCCGCCGTACACCACGGCTTCCACCTGGTCGGCGTCCAGACCGTAGGCGGTGTGCAGCGCCTTGACGGCGTCGTTGAGCTGCTCGAGCGGTACAAGCGCGGCGATGCGGATTTCGGACGTGGAGATCATCAGCACGTTCACGCCCTTGTCGCTCAGCGCGTTGAAGAACTTCGCGGCCAGACCGGAATGGGTCTTCATGCCCACGCCGACCACGGCCACCTTGCCGACGTTCGGGTCGACGTCGAAGGACTGGAAGCCCAGCTCGCCCTGCTTCTCCTGCAGCACTTCCTGGACCTTGGCCGCAGCGGTGCCCGGCACGGTGAAGGAGATGTCGGCGGTGCCGGTGGAGGCGGAGGCCTGCACGATCATGTCCACGTTCACGCCGGCCTCGGCCAGCATGGTGAACACCTTCGCCGCCATGCCCGGCTCGTTCGGCACGCGGCGCACGGTGGCCAGCGACTCGGTGCTGTCGTGCGCGACGCCGGAGATGATCGGCACTTCCGGCCCCAGGTCGGGAAACAGGTCGCCCATGGACTGGTTGTTGTTTTCGCTCATGTTCTTACCTTTGTTTGTAAAGTCTTATTTTCGTTTTCGCGTTGTCTTGCAAGTATTTGCGATTGCCTGCGATTACGCTGCCCGGCTGCCGTTCAGATGTTCGGCAGGGTGCGCGGATCGACGCCTTCCGGCACGATCAGCGTGCCGCGACGGTGGGAGAAGGAGCTGCGCACGTGCAACGGCATGCCGAATCGCTGCGCGTATTCCACGCAACGCAATGCCAGCACCTTGGAACCGCAGGACGACATTTCCAGCATCGATTCGTAGTCGATGACGGGAATGCGACGGGCGGTCGGCACGATACGCGGATCGGCGGTGAACACGCCATCGACGTCGGTGTAGATTTCGCAGATGTCGGCATCCAGCGCCACTGCGAGCGCGACTGCGGAAGTATCGGAACCGCCACGGCCGAGCGTGGTGGCGTCGCCGCCTTCGTTCACGCCTTGGAAACCGGCCACGATCGCCACGGAACCCTTATCCAATGCACGACGCACGCGATCGGGCTTCACGGCCTTGATATGCGCGGTGCCGAACTGCGCGTCGGTCATGAAACCAGCCTGGGAACCGGTGAACGAGTATGCATGAGAACCGGCCGCATGAATCGCCATAGCGAGCAAACTCATCGAAATACGCTCGCCTGCGGTCATCAGCATGTCCATCTCGCGCGCCGGCGGGTTGGAGTCGATGCTGAGCGCCTGATCGATCAGGTCGTCGGTGGTGTCTCCCATTGCGGAGACCACGACGGCCACGTCATTGCCGGCGTTCTTCGTTTCGATGATGCGTCGGGCCACGCGCTTAATCGATTCTGGGTCGGCTACGGAAGAGCCGCCAAACTTCTGCACGATGAGAGCCACAACTTATCCAATCTTCTTCAACGTATCACCTGCCTGATTCGGCAAGTGAAGCCTATTATAGGAAACATCCATTTTGTCAAGTCCAACCGCGCCCAACATGCGGAACACGTTGCTGGACAGCGGTTGAGTATGAGCTGGGCGCGGGACCGACGGCTCGCGGAGGCCATGCCAGCGGAGCTCATACGGCGCGACGGCCGGCGAGCGCGCGGCCGAGGGTGATCTCGTCGGCGTATTCGAGGTCGCCGCCCACGGGCAGGCCGCTGGCGAGCCTTGTCACCTTGATGTCGGTCTGGCTCAACAGCTGCGAGAGGAAGCTGGTGGTGGCCTCGCCCTCCACGTTCGGGTTGAGCGCGAGGATCACCTCCTTGACTTCGCTGTCCTTAAGCCGTTCAAGGAGCTTCGCGATGTTGAGGTCGCTCGGCTGCACGTTGGCCATCGGGTTGATGACGCCGCCCAGCACATGGTACATGCCTCGGTATTCGCGCGTGCGTTCGATGCTCATCACGTCTTTTGGCTCTTCGACCACGCAGATCACGCTGTGGTCGCGGCGTGGATCAACACATACCGGGCATGGGCTGGTTTCGCACACGTTGCCGCAGATATCGCAGAACCGTACTTTTTCCTTGACTTCCGTGATGGCGTCGATCAGTGCCTGCGATTCCTCGTCGGGCGCGTTGAGCAGGTAGAAGGCGATGCGTTGCGCGCCTTTCGGCCCGATGCCGGGCAGGTTGGCGAACGCGTCGATGAGTCGTTGGATGGCGCCGTCATAGGCCAAAGCCATGGTTCATACCTTTCGTTGACTGGTTGCCGCAGCCACGTTCCGGGCGACTGGCGTTTGACGGCCGGCGCCCGGTGCTCGCCGTACGATAAGCGACGTGCGACGTGCGGTGGCCGGTGTCAGTCGTCAAGTGTTTTCTTCACCTGCATGTTGCGCGGATTGTGCGGATCGTCCGAGCTGAATTCCTCGACTTTCTTCACTTCGAACACCCTGTTCAGGTCGTTCATGTCCAAAGCGTTCGATGCGCCGATCGATTCGTCGCTCATGGAGTATTCGTCGTCTTCCGGGGCGACTTCAGGCTCCGGCGGTCCCGCCTGTACCGGCATGGGGGCTCCCCATGGGTCATCCGCGAATCCTGCCGGCGATGATGCCGGCTGCTGGGCCTGTTGCGATTGCATTTCGCGGGCGCTTTGCCGTGCGCTATGTCGTTCGCTGTGCTGTTCCGGCTGGTTTTGCCGCGGCTGCTCCGGCCCATTCGGTTGGCCTTGCTCCTGGCCGTCCGTCTGCGGCGTGGGCAGTGGTGTGGCCCATGGGTCGACGTCATCGCTCACATCCGGCACGTCCACATGTTTTACGTGGTGTTCCGGCGGCTGTACGTCGTTGGCGTTGCCTTCGGCGATGGGCGTCTGCGGAATTGGGGTGTTCCACGGATCGTCGTCTTCCGGCTCCTTGGCAACCTTCTTGCCGAGGTTCGCGGTCAGCAGGGTGGCGGCCTTCAGCTGTTCCTGCACCAGCTGCGCGTTGATCTTGCTCTGCTCTTCCGGGCTGAGCTTGCTCCACGGCACCGCGGTGGAACCGTCGGCAAGCTTCTTGGCCGGCGCGAGAGTGACATCGGGGCCGAACACCTTATGCACTTCGCCGCGCACGATCTGCACCACATTGGTGGTGCCGTCGACTGCTTCCTTGGCCACGGCCTTGGCGAACGCGTATTTGCTCAACGACTTGTCGAATTTAATCCACAGTCGGCCTTTGGCCCCGTCCAGCAGCACGCGGGGCACTTTCTCGCGGTCCACGTAGCGACGGACATCCTCAGGCAGGCCGGCAACGATCGCGTCCCACTTCTGGTCGGGAGTGCGATCGTCCGTTGCCGCAGGCTGGGGCACGGACTGAGCCACGGACTGGGTGGGAGCGGATGGTTCGGCATTGGATAGTTTGGATGGCGCAGACTGCGTTTCAACCGGCTTGGACTCGGCTGAAGCGGCCGGCTCGCTGCCTTCCGACAGAGGTCTACCCATCGCCTGCTGGACTTCCGCCAATACGGAGGCCGCTCCGGAAACGACGGCATCGGCCGGATTCGTGGGAGCCGCGGACGGTTCCACGGCATGCCTTCCACGTGCCGATTGCGCGGCGTACCTACGGGAACCGGACGGACGCTGCGATTCAGACGCTGCGGCACCGCCCGCATGTCCAGCTTCCGGCATGCCGGACGATGGTGCGGCGGCTTGCGCGATCACACCTGTCTCACGACCGGCAAGCAGGCGGGCGGCGAGCAGTTCCAGGCGCATGCGCGGCGAAATCGCACCGGTCATGTTGGCCAGCGTGGCGTTGATCGTATCCGCCATCTGCGTAAGCGCGGCCAATCCCAGCGAAGCCGCCTGGCGATGCAGATCGTCCATGTTCTCGGTCGCGGTGTCGTCAGACAGCACGCTTTCCGCACGCTCACCGCCCAAGGTGAGCACCAGCAGGTCGCGCACGCGCGCCAGCAGGTCCTCAACGAAACGTCGGGGGTCGAATCCGCCGACCACGACCTTTTGAATGACGCCATACAGCGCCTCGCCGTTCTTGTCGGCGACGGCGTCGATTGCCTCGCCGATAAGCGCGTCCGGCGTGAAACCAAGCAGCGCGACCGCGGAATCGTAAGGAATCTTGCCGTCGACGGCACCGACCATCAGCTGGTCGAGCACGGACAGCGTGTCACGTACGGATCCGCCGCCGGCACGCATGGCCAAGCGCAGCACACCCGCTTCGGCCTCGATATGCTCGTCGGCGCAGATCTGCTCAAGATACGGGCCCATGACCTCCTGTGGCACCAGACGGAACGGATAGTGGTGGGTGCGGGAGCGAATGGTGCCGATCACCTTGTCCGGTTCGGTGGTGGCGAAGATGAACATGACATGCTCCGGCGGCTCCTCCACGATTTTCAGGAGCGCGTTGAAGCCCTGCGGCGTGACCATGTGGGCCTCGTCGAGGATGAAGATTTTATAGCGATCGCGGGCCGGGGCGAATCCGGCACGTTCACGCAGTTCACGGGCATCGTCCACACCGTTATGGGAGGCGGCGTCGATTTCCACCACGTCGATGGAGCCGGGGCCGCCGGTGGCAAGGTCACGGCAGCTGGCGCATTCGCCGCACGGATGCGAGGTCGGACCTTTGGCGCAGTTGACGCAACGGGCCAGAATACGCGCGGAACTCGTTTTACCGCAGCCGCGCGGTCCGGAGAACAGATAGGCGTGCGTGAGCTTGTTCTCGTCAAGCGCACGCATCAGCGGAACCGTGACCTGATCCTGTCCGATCACGCCATCGAACGTGTCGGGACGATACCTTCTATACAGTGCCAGTGCCATCGCAAATTCCTTCCGCCGTAGTGTTCTAGAGTATCGATGAATTACGACACGTTCGCCAATCGGGAAGCGCCGAGGCCGACCATTCTCCGCAAGTCCATCGCGTGTCTGTCTGATCTACAACCGGCGCAGCCGGTACTCTGGAAATCAGACATGAACCGTGTGATCGGCGTACCGTCGGTCACGAACGCTGACTGTTGCGCGCCTAAAACCCGTGCGTCACCACCATGCCGCACAAGGCGTTGCCACGCGATTGGGAGGAGAGAGCCATGACCGGGAAACCGGAAGCGTCCACCAGCACCATTGGAGACGCGCGTCGCTTGCAGATCGTGCAGGCGGCACGTGAGATCTGCTTGGAAAAAGGGTTTTCGAAGATCACGATCAGCGATATCGCCGAACGGGTCGGCATGACCAGATCGCTTTTCTACCACTATTTCCAAGACAAAGACCAGGTTGCGGATGCCGTGCTCGACGATGTCATCAGCGAAGTCATCGCCCGCCTGGAAGAGTGGAACGAGCATCGCGAGGCCGGCAACATCTCGAAGGCGCTTGACGATGTGGTGCGGCTGACCCGTTCGCTCATCGCCGATGAGGGCCCGTTCAGCCAACGTCTCATCGAGGATGGCAACGCTGCACTGTATCTGAGGTTCATCGACCGGGCCGCGGACCGCATTTCCGAATACCTGTGCGGTTCCACGGTACGTGAATTCGAGGAAAAGCACGGCATGCCGATCCGCAACGAGCATGAGACCTTCTACACGCTGATCGTCGGCTTGATCTCGCTGATCAGACTGCATCCTGACATTGACGATGACATTGTCAGGCAGGTGGCGGCACAGACGCTGCATTTGGACGAATATCTGTGACGGTGCTCCCACACGCATCATTTCCGCCGGCAAGCAACATATAACGGCCGTTCAACGTCCGGAGGGGCATCGAGCGGCACCAGCTGGCTGACGGAAAACGACGTCAGGCGAGGAATCTACCGGTAAGAGGGTCACGACCGTCACGTTTGATGGTTTCCAACACCCGTTCCTCGCTGTCGGCCGCCTGCGCTTCCGCCACGGCCGGCGGCACCAGCACACGCAGCGCACGGTCCTTGGCTAAGACCTTCACCGGCAAATGGCCCACGTATTCGCCATCGGCCATCAACACCGGAGGCTCATCCCCTTCGGTGGCGCGGGTGATTTCGATGTCGCGCACCCGCTTCCATCCGAAAGCATGGCTGCCCAGCAGTCGGCCGTGGTAGGCGCGTGCCACCGCGTCCACGCACTCCCGGAAATTCGGCACATGGTCAAGCCACACCAGATCAAGCAGTCCGTCCGCGAACCGTGAATACGGGGACACCTCGATGCCGCCGCCGATATGGCGGGAATTGGCCACGGTGAGCAGTGGCGAGATGATATCCCGCTCCTCCACCGAACCGTCGGCCAGCGTGGCCTTGATGTGGTATCCGTAGCTTTTCATGCGTGTCAGCTCCACGATGACCGCGGCGAAATACCGCAGCGAGCCATTCGGCAGATGCGAATGATTGGCGCGGTCGTTGATGCTTGCGTCCAAACCGCACGACAGCATGCCCGCATAATAGCGGTCGATCGGCGAGCGCGACTGTGAAACATCGGTTCCGTCGGTCGAATCGATGGCATGACCGTCAGGCAACGAAGTCACCAAGCCCATGTCCACGTCGATATGCGTGCCGCGCACAATCGCACCGACAATGCCTTCAACGGCGGTTTCGACGCGATTGACCGGCAAATCCAGTCCGCGTGCGAAATCATTGCCGGAGCCGATGGCCACGATGCCGAGTGGTTTGCCGGAGCAGCCGACTGCGTTGGCGCCTAACGCGACCATGCCGTCGCCTCCGACCGCGACCAGATAATCGTATTCGTCGCCGCGGCGGCGGGCGTTGGCCAGGGAATCGTCGAAGCTTGTGCCGGTCACATCGATTACGTCGAAGCCATGCTTGCGTCCGGCTCCGCGCAGCAGATCAATGACATGACCGCCCACTTGGGCGCCCTTGCCTTTGTTCGATGTCGGATTGCAGACCACGGCAACGGTCGTATTCGCATGTGACGTCTTGCTCATACTTGTACGATAACCATGTTTCACGTCAAGCGCCAGATTGCCCATTACCTTCAGCTGAACATTCCGTGCCGTCATGCAACGGCTATTCTCGGCAATCGTCTAATCACAGGTGATCGGCCCCGCACGTGACTGCCGGACGACCCACGGTGCGAACGGCACCTGCGTGGCCGCCCGCACGGCGACCACCGCATCCTCGCCTTCAATGGCACAGGATTCGAGCCGGGTTCCATTGCCCGACGTTGTACGCGATGCGGCCGCGCACGGGTCGGCGGCACCGTCACGCAGCGACTGCGCGGCGGCCACCGACGCCAGGTCGGCCGTGTTCTGCGCGCGATGCACGCACAGCAGCAGATTGCCTGCCATGGCGACCGCACCGAGCATGGCCGCGACGATTGCGATCAGCGCGACTCCCGATATGGTTCCGGAACCTTCGTCCGCGCCTTTCAACACATGCGACACACGTCGCACACACTGTTTCACGCCATGTTTCACGGAAGTCGTTCTTTTCTTGCCGCGCATTGGAAGCCTTTCAAAAACCGTTACGGACAGCACGCTGTCATGAACATTGCAATCAGAAATACCGAGTTGCCTTACCCACGACGCTGGCGGGCAGCACGCCGGTCGGATCCGCCGCAACCGGGCAACGCACCACAACGGTGACGCTGTTCGCATTGGCGGCGAACGACACCGTGGAACCGCCACCGGCAATGGTTTGCGCCGCGGCGCGGGCTTTCGCTTCGCCGCCGGCGTCAATCGCCATGGCCCTCGCACCGGCGGCCGCAGCGTCCTGACAGTTCATGGACACTATGGAGGCACGCCCCAAACACAGCACCAGAATCGCCACCGCAGCCACGCAGGGAAGCACCACCGCGAATTCGGCGGTGACGGTTCCGCAATCGGCGTCACGGGCATGGCGTCTCCACCATCGCGCAAGCATGGTTACCCCACGCTCAACGCTTTCTTGATGAGGCCGGTCAGCAGCGTTTTCACGACATCCGATTTCACGATGGCGATCAGAACCGCGGCGAATGCCGTGGCCGCCACCAGCACCACCGCGTATTCGGCGGTGACCGCGCCCTTCTCCGGCTCGGCGGTCAGCAGGCGCATGCGCGCGTCCAATAGGCAGACCGCCTTATTGGCACGTTCCTTGGCCGCACATAACTTCTGGCCGACGCGACCCATCAGACCCGGCGAACCATCGACATTGATTGACATTGCGTCGTTCATGACGCTCCTTTCATTCGGCTAATCCCGGCCGATTGACCGGGTACGCTCAGTGTCAGGTATTGGCATCGGCGATGGCATGGTTTTCGTGGGTTGTGGTCGAAGAACGTGGGTTATCCACACCCTCGGCGTGTCATCCACACTTATCCACAAGCGATTAGGGCATGACGGAACGGACCGCGCATCATCCGTCATTCCGACCGCGGTCCGATTCGAGCAAATTTGAGCCAATTCGCACCAACCCGCACTACCCCATGGCGAATCGGCCGCTACAGAAACGACATCACCGCCGGAATCACGCCAATGGCGACAAAGGCCGGCAGCATGCACAGGCCGGTCGGTAGCAACAACCGAATCGACAGTTTCGCCGCCGACTGTTCAATCCGCGACCGTTCATCCCAATCCAGCTGCTCGATTGCGGTTGCCAACCGATTCACCGGCGAGGAGCCGCTCGACCATGATGAGGAGAACGCGTCACGGACCACGGCGCAATCATCATCGTCAGGCCATGCCTCATTCCATGGCATGCCACTATTCAGCCGTTCTCCAGCCGAGCGCAATCCACCGCCGAACTCGCCTTCCACAATGTTTCCGACCGTAATCAGCGCGCGTGGAATGGACGCTCCTTGACGTATCGCCACGCTCAACATTTCCAATATCAAGGGCAATGGCAGATTGCATGACCGCACGTCGGAATCGGGCGGATTTCTGGCTGGCGACCATTCATACAGCCATGTCGCGCCAGCGGCGCCCACCGCTGCCAGCATCGGCCATGCCAAGCTCATCGCACATGCTCCTGCCGCATCAGCCTGCGAATCCAATACCAGCCGACGGCATAACAGCAGCCGGCGAAGCCGAGGCACATCCATCCTTTCACGTCTTCCACAAGGAATCGCAAGGGATGGGCTCCCATGCATTCCCCTAGCATCACCGTCAGCAACGGCAATGCCATCAGCAGCTTCACCGTGGCCTGCGGCATGGCAAAAGCGTTGGCACGCAAGTCGTCGAGCAGCCGTCGCCGCTTCAACGACGCCGCGACGGCCTCCAGGCATCGTCTCATCTCGCAGCCCAACTGCAGACTCAACGTGCAGGCCGCATGAAGTTCCGCACCAAGCTGATCCACATGCTTGTGTTGTTCCTGAAGCGAGCAGCGGCTTCGTACGGCCATGTCAATACGGAAACGGGTCAGTTCAGGCACTGCGAAAGGAGCGCCCTGTAATTCCTCGAACGCTTGGACCAAGGTGGCTCCGCTGCGTACGGACGCCCGCAGCGCGGCCACGCATGCGGCAGCGCCGATGGTCGGCATCCGTGGCGATGCATCCCGGTTTTCCCCATCGTTCCGGACTGTTCTGCCATGCCCGTCGGATTCATCATCACAAGTTCCATCTCCATCGGCCCCGCCGCTATCGTCAGCCGAACGAAGCCCGAAGCGAACCAGCACACGCTGTAATCGCCGCAATCCCGCCCATTCCGCGTTCCGGTTCAGCCACAGCCAGACGGCCATCGACGCCAGCCATGCGGCGCAATATTCCCAACCACACGCATCACGCATCATGCGCTCCATCGGCTCATGAATCCATCCCAGCGTTGGCCGGCACGGACCGTACGGCCATCCCAGGCGGCCAGCAGACGCCCATGCAATCGCCCTTCCACCGCTTCCAATCTGCCGACCTGCGCAATGCGCCGTCTGCCGGCGATACGTTCCACATGAAGCACCACGTCGAACGCATCCTCGGCGAGCGCCGCCGTGGCGCGTGGCTCCAATCCGGCCAGCAAACCCAATGAGACCAATCGCGCCGGAACCGCCTCCACTTGATTGGCGTGCAATGTGGTCATGCCGCCTCGATGCCCGGAATTCAAGGCTCTGAGCAGATCCACGACTTCACCGCCACGGCATTCGCCGACCACCACGCGGTCCGGTCTCATGCGCAGCGTCGCGCAGATCAGTTCGGAAAGGCCTATGCCGCCGGCACCTTCCGTGTTGGCTTCGCGTGTGACCAGAGACACGTGGTTGGCATGTTGGATCATGCCCAATTCGCGCACTTCCTCGACGGTGACGATGCGCTCGTTCGGCGGGCATCGCATCAGCATGGCTTTGAGCATCGTGGTTTTGCCGGCACCGGTGCCGCCTGTCACCAGCACGCTTGCCTTGCGGGACACCAGTCCGGCCAGCAGGGGCAGCCATTCGGCTGGAAACATGCCGTTGCGCGCCAACGATTCCAGATCGGGCGAGACCGCGTCGGGCAATCGTATGCTGATGGCCGCGCCTTGCGGCACCAGTGGTGCGATGACGGCGTGCACGCGCAGACCGTCCACGGTGGAGGCGTCGGCGATCGGGCAGGCGTCGTCAAGCCGTCGGCCAAGTTGCGAGCATAATCGCGCTGCGAATTCACGAATCGACTGCGCTGACGGAAAGCATCGGCGCAGCAGACATACTTCCTGCATGCCTTGGCCGCAATCCGCCCAAACCGTGCCGTCGCAGGTCACCGCGATGTCCGTGACGCCCGGCTGCGAGGCGATGGCGCTAAGGGGTCCGAGTTCCATGCTTCACCCGCTTGCCTTCCAACGATTCCTGCAGTTCATCCGTGAGCGCGGCCAAGGCTTTGACGGTTTGGCGGTTCGGTCTGCGCAGGCCCAGGCCGTCCAACAGTTCACCGCATAGCTTGGCGTCCGGTTTGACAACCGCCGCGAGGGAATGGCCAAGATAGTTTTCCGTCTCTTCCAGCGTGGTCACGCCACGTCCACGCGCCACGCCGCGTGGTTCAACGCCGACGATATGGCCATGTTTCTGCCGTTCCGCCGTTCCACGCGATTTCATGGACACTTTGGCTCGGGCCAGTCCGAGCACCGTCATTTCAACCACGGTGATGTGTGTGGCCTGGGCCAGTTCCGGAACGTCATCGAGTCCACGCCATTGCCCGGCGTCCACGATCACCGCGTCCTTCACCTGCGCGAGCGCGCGGATGCATGCCTGGATCTCCCAGGATTGCGGGTTTTCGCTTCGCCAGGGATTGCAGGCCAGCAGCGGCACGCCATCCCACACGGGCAGTTCTCGCAGCAGCGCTTTGCCGTCCACTTTGCCGAGCGGGGCGCTGATGTCTCCGAAGCGTGAACCGTCTTCATCTTCCACACCGAGCAGCACGTCAAGACCGCCACCGTTGAGATCTGCGTCTACCAGCACGCTTTTGCATCCACGTTCCGTTAGTTCGCGGGCCAGCAGCGCCGCCAACGTGCTGGCACCGACTCCGGCGACGGCGGATCCGACCACCACGACGTTGAGTGGAGCAGGTTCCGGTTGCGCTTCAACGGGTTTCATCCGTGTGGATGACGATTCCAACGGCGAACCCATGAAACCGCCCGCCACGGCAGGCCCGGCCCATCGTGCCGACGTTCGCGCGTCCATGGCGTTCTGTGGCGTATAGAACCGTTGCGGCGGGGCTGTTTCCCGCCGAACGGTTTGCTGGGATCGAGTCGGCTGCCGCACTCTGGCCGCTGGCTGCGACCGGATTTTCGGCGAACACGTCACGCGTGCGTCACGGCCTCCGTATGACGGCAATGGGACCGGAGGGACCTGTAATGAAGAAATTGCATCGCTCATACCGCCGATTGAAAAACGAAACCGCACATGGATTCAAGCCGAAACGGCACCTGTGGTCGGAGAATGTGGGTTATCCACACCCTCGGCGTGTCATCCACACTTATCCACATCGCAACGCGATTCGGCACATCGCAAGACATTACGCAACACAGCACGGCGCAACGCAACAAAAAAGGAAGACCCGCCGAAGCGGGCCTTCCTGCAAGAATCTTCGGAGCAGAATCGCTGCACAACAACATCGTCGTAACGGTAAGTCTATCCAATGCCCGTTCAACGTAACAACCTATCTCGGTCATACACACCTTGTGGGGCTCTGCTCTTCAGTTGTTCTTGTACTTCGTAATTATGCTCGCCATTGCGGCAAGTGCAAACCGAAACGGGACGATGTTCCGTATTTATCGCAACTGTTGCTTTCCGATCGCAAGAATCGCAAAAATGCTCCATGCTGTGCGAATCGCAACGCTTGCCTGTTCATTCACGTTCATTTGCCCCGAAAAACGGCGTGTCGGAAGCATATTTCACCAACTCGGCGAACGAATGTTAACTCCTGCTTAATTTTCCTGAGTTTTGCAAGACATTCCAAGCACTTGAGGATAAAGTAGATAACTATGGCACAGATTTTTGACGCACCCTCAAAGGCGATCCTGCGCAGCCAGATAGCTGAGCATATCGCTGAGACCGATAAGAACGATAAGCGCGAGCTTCAGGCAGGCGAGGAACCGCTGCCGAACGACCGTTTCTTCGACCGTGAGCTGAGCTGGCTGAAGTTCAACAAGCGCGTCCTCGAGCTTGCCCAGGATGAGGACCTGCCGGTCATCGAACGCGCGAGCTTCGCCGCGATCTTCGCGAACAACCTCGACGAGTTCTTCATGGTCCGCGTGGCCGGCCTGAAGCGCCGCATCGACACCGGCATCGCCGTGACGGCCGCTTCCGGACTGAGCCCGAGGCAGCAGCTGCGCGCTATCAGCGAGCAGGCCCACCGCCTGCAGGACGAGCACTCGCACTACATCATCGACCACATCCTCCCCGACCTGGCGAAGGAACAGATCGTGCTGCTGAGCTGGGACAAGCTCACCGCGGCCGAGCAGGAGCGCCTGTCGCGCTACTACCGTCAGCAGGTGTTCCCGGTTCTGACGCCGCTTGCCGTGGATCCGGCCCACCCGTTCCCGTACATTTCCGGCGGTTCCCTCAACCTCGCCGTGCTGGTGGAGAATCCGGCATCCGGCAAGTCGCACTTCGCCCGCGTGAAGGTTCCTGGCAACCTGAACCGACTCGTGCCGGTCGACGATCTGACCGAAGACGAGAGCACCAACGTGCGCTATGGCTTCATCACCATGGAGAACCTGATCATCGCCCACCTGGAATCCCTGTTCCCGGGCATGATCATCAAGGAGGCCCGCTCCTTCCGCGTCACCCGTAACGAGGACATCGACGTGGAAGAGGATGATGCCGAGAACCTGCTCAACGCCATGGAGAAGGAACTGCTGCGCCGTCGTTTCGGACCGCCGATCCGTTTGGAGATCTCCGACGAGACCAGCCCGTTCCTGTCCCAGCTGCTCGCCGACCAGCTGCGCGTGAGCGCCGACGAGGTCTACCGCCTGCCGGCGCCGCTTGACGCGACCGTGCTGTTCGAGCTCGGCGGCATCGACCGTCCGGATCTCAAGTACCGTCCGTTCATTCCGACCACCAATCGTCAGATCGCCGAAGTCGAATCGTCCCGTGCGCAGGACATTTTCGCCGCCATCCGCGAGCGCGACATCCTGCTGCACCACCCGTACGATTCCTTCTCGACGTCCGTGCAGGCGTTCCTGGCGCAGGCCGCGGCCGATCCGAAGGTGCTGGCCATCAAGCAGACGCTGTACCGTACGTCCAGCAATTCGCCGATCATCGACGCGCTGATCGACGCCGCGCATGCCGGCAAGCAGGTGCTGGCGCTGGTCGAGATCAAGGCGCGTTTCGACGAGGACGCTAACATCGCGTGGGCCCGCAAGCTGGAACGCGCGGGCGTGCACGTGGTGTACGGCATCGTCGGCCTGAAGACCCACTGCAAGCTGAGCCTTGTGGTGCGTCAGGAAGCCGACGGCCTGCGCCGCTACTGCCACGTGGGCACCGGTAACTACAATCCGAAGACCGCACGTATCTACACCGACCTGGGCCTGCTGACCTGCGATCCGGTGGTCGGCCAGGATATGACCCGCCTGTTCAACCAGCTGTCCGGCTACGCGCCGAAGTCGAGCTTCCACCGTCTGCTGGTGGCGCCGCGCACCGTGCGTTCCGGCTTGATTCAGCGCATCCGCCGCGAGGAGGACGCCGCACGCGCCGGCAAGGAAGCGTGGATCAAGATCAAGGTCAATTCCATCGTCGACGAGAAGACCATCGACGCGCTGTACCGTGCAAGCCAGGCCGGCGTGAAGATCGACATCGTGGAACGTGGCATCTGCGCGCTCAAGCCGGGCGTTCCGGGGCTTTCCGAGAACATCCGCGTGCGTTCGATCCTGGGCCGTTTCCTTGAGCACAGCCGTATTTACGCGTTCGCCAACTCCGATGGCCCGCAGATCGGCGAAGGCCCTGCGGCCGGTCCGGAAGTGTGGATTGGTTCCGCCGATCTGATGCACCGCAACCTCGACCGTCGAGTCGAAGCGCTGGTCCGCATCGTGGCTCCGGAGCAGATCGACGAGCTCATCAAGTACGTCGATCTGCAGATGGCCGATTCCACCGCGTCTTGGCATATGCAGGCCGATGGCACCTATGTGCGCCATTGCAAGGATGAGGAAGGCCGGCCGCTGGTCGACAGCCAGGAATACCTCATCAAGAAACACACGCGTCGACCGGTAAGGCACTGATCGATCGAGGCGAATGGCCGGTTCCGCACCTTGCGGGCCCGGCCATTTTCTGTATGTTCGAACGTCACGCGCCGCCGCCAGCCCGGCCCAGCCTAGAATAGGACAATATGAGCGAAAAGATGAGACGCATCGTGGAAGCCGCCGGCGGCATCGTATGGCGATGGAAGGCGGGCAGCGATATCGCGAACGATCCTGCGATCGCCAGTAGCAAATCTGCGCAGGAACAGCTCGACAGCATTGAAGTATGTATCGTGCACCGTCCGAAGTATGACGATTGGAGCTGGCCGAAAGGCAAACTCGAGCAGAACGAGACGCATCGGCATGCGGCGGTGCGTGAAATCGGTGAAGAGACGGGGTCGCCAGTCAAACTCGGACCGTATCTGTGCGAAGTCGAATACCCGTTGTCCGAAGAGGGCAAGAAGACCCGGCATTCGCACGATTGCACGGCCGACACCAAGCACACGTTGTATTGGATGGCGCAGCCGATTTCCGCCGACGACGCCGAACATCTGCTGGACGCGTTCGGCCCGGTGCACCGCGCGGACGTGGGCGAGATCAACGATATCGTCTGGGTTTCCGTGCGTGAGGCGCGCAAAATACTGTCTCATTCGACCGATAAGGACACGTTGGCAGTGTTCGTGGACCGCGTGCAGGAGGGTGCCGCGACCGCGCAGAATCTGCTGATCGTACGCCATGCGAAGGCTGAATCGCGCAAGTCGTGGAAGGGCACCGACGCGAACCGTCCGATCACGCCGAAAGGCGCGGCGATGGCGTTCGCCCTCAACCGCGAGCTCGCCTGTTTCAACCCGACGCGACTGGCCACCTCGCCGTGGCTGCGCTGCCAGGAGACGTTGCAGGTGCTGAGCTGGCAGACCGAACGGCCGATGGAACACATCAACGCGTTGACGGAGGACGCGTTCGCCGAGCATCTGGCGGTCTCATGGCTGGCGTTCCGCGAGCAGATCACGCAGACGCTCAACAGCCGCGAAACCACGGCCATCTGCATGCACCGGCCGGTCATCGGCGGCATGTACGACCATTTGCGCGGCCTGTGCGCGCGTAAGCAGCTTGCCAAGCAGCTCATCGCAAAATCGCCATACATGCCTACCGGCACCGCCATGTCGCTGTTCATCATCGACACACCGCAAGGCCCCAGCATCATCGACATTCAGAAGGTCTCCCCCATTGTCTACTAACATGCACTACGGTTCCGGTTCAGTCGTTCCCAGCCGTTCCGCCGGTTTCACGAACACCGGTTCGCCGCGTCCGGCACGCCCCGGCCAGCTCGACCAGATGATGGCCGACAATATCGCCGGCGGCGCCGATCCGGCGGAAATCAACGAAATGTGCCATGCGTCGGCCGCGGCGCTGCTTGACCGCGTGCACCACACGCAGGACGCCGAACTGGTGGAACGCGTGCTGACGCTGGTGGACCGCGAAGGCGTGGACGTGATCGCCGAACTGTGGAGCCATGCCGACCCCGACTCGCTGCCGGGCATTCTGTGGCGACTGTATCTGCTGCGTACGTGGATGCGGAAGAACCGCGAATCGATCGCGCGACTGTGGCGCGTCGGCGAGCCCGTCGCCACCACCGCTTCCGCGATTGCCGGCGTGGACCAGGCACCGACGGAAGACGACATCGCACGTACCGCCGATTCGATTTTGGCCGGCGCGTTTACAGGCGATTTCGCCGTGGCACTTGAGCGGGCCGCCGCCTTCACCGACGTGGTTGCGTTGGGATTGCGTATCGAAGCGCGCAAACTGGCTTCGCTGGGCGGTTCCAGCGAGGCCGGATCATCTGATGTTTCCGACGGTTCCGCTGCGTCTGCTGCGGCCGGCAGCCACCCGTCGGCCGTTGAGAAGCGGGCGCGCGCGAAGGCTGCGAAACTGATGCACACAGCCGGCAACCTGTTCGCCACGGCCAAGGATTTCCGCCACGGGGCGAATCTGTGGCGGCGCGGACGATTGGAATAGGCCGTTCCGCTGTCGTTTTCCACTACTGCTTTCCACCGCCGCTTTCCGTAATTTTCCCCCGTTTCATACCCCACGCGACACGGCGCTGCGAAGCGTCGAGCGCGACTGTACAATAGGAATTCGCGCCGGGCCATGCATAGCCCCGGGCTCCATTTTTTGCCGCTGCGAGCGGCCTTTGCGCCGACAGGCGCTTTCGTGGTTCGGCGCTTTCCCTCTTTTTAAATTTCACTGCTTTTTCATAAGATTCTTCAGCGTCTTTCTTGGCGCCTTTCTCAGTTCCTGCATTTTTCTTCGCAATTATGGACTACGCTTAGAAAACATGGATATTCATGTTTTGAACCACCCGCTGGTGGACCACAAGTTAACCGTTCTTCGCGACAAGAACACCCCGTCCTCCACGTTCCGCGAGCTCATTTCCGAACTCGTGATGCTTGAGGCTTACGAAGCCACCCGCGACATCGAAGTCGTGGACAAGCCGATCGAAACCCCCGTCGCTCCTATGGTAGGCAAGCACATCGCTTCCCCGGCACCGATCATTGTGCCTGTGCTGCGCGCGGGCCTGGGCATGCTTGACGGCATGACCAAGATGATTCCGTCCGCTGAAGTCGGCTTCCTTGGCATGAAGCGCGACGAGGAGAACCCGACCCAGCAGATCACGTACGCGAACCGTCTGCCTGACGATCTGAGTGGCCGTCAATGCTTCCTGATCGACCCGATGCTCGCCACCGGCGGCACGCTGGTCGCAGCAACGCATTATCTGGCCGAGCGTGGCGCGAAGGATGTTACCGCCGTGTGCATTCTGGGCGCTCCGGAAGGCCTGAAGTTCGTTGAGGAGAACCTCGATCCGTCCATCAAGTTCAAGCTGGTGCTGTGCGCCGTCGATGAGAAGCTCAACGACAAGTGCTACATCGTGCCGGGCTTGGGCGACGCCGGCGACCGTCTGTACGGCGTGATCGACTGAGCTGCCAATCGGAATAAATCAATCGAATAAAAATTCGGCCTGCTACCGCACCAATCATGCGATGGCAGGCCGAAACCATATAAAACCGGCTGTCGCCTGTCGATCATAGTCCGTCGACTAGCGCCCGGCCGCTGTCGCTCGCCGGGCAACTATCAGTCGGCTACTGTTCGTCGGGCACGAACGCTTCGAAGATGTGGCGGTCGAACTGGTCGCAGCACTGCGCGTATTCGTCGCGGCTGCGCACGGTCCACGACACCGGCACCGCACCCATGAACCGGGCCAGCTTCACCTGCGGGCTGTTGCCGCCCTTCCAATCGTAGGCAACGAAATCAGGACGGGAAATCCAGTCGAACACCAGCGCGCCGGCCGCGTATTCCTTGCCGAGCGCCACCGGATCGGTGGGCTTGTCCTCGCCAGACGGCCACCAGGACAGCTGTCCGCGGCACACTTCCGGACGGTTTTCCTTGTACCAGTTCACGGCAGCCGGATTGAACGATTCGATTACGTACTTGCCGGAGTATGCCTGCAGCAACGCGTCGCCCTTCTCCATAAGCTCCACGTCGCGCGGATCCCACTTGGAGTTGTCATCGAACTTATATTCCACAATCAGCGGCACACGACCAGCCACCACTTTGAGCACGTCGGCGAATAGCGGCACATGCTGATAGTAGCCTTCCGGCGCATTGTCCGGCGTGGTGACCAGCGGCGGTTCCTCCAATGCCAACGGCAGCGGCGCGGCCTTGCATGCGCCCGGAGCGTCGGTCGGGAACAGCGGAATACGAGTCAGCTCGTCATACGTGAGATCGGCGATACGGCGCGGATCTCCGGCAACACGCATCAGGTCGCCGTCATGCACCACCACGACCTCGCCATCGCGCGTCATCTGCAGGTCCAGTTCGATACCGTACCCGGCTTCACAGGCGGCTGCGAACGCGGCAAGCGAGTTTTCAGGGGCAATCACGCCGGGTGTATCAGGGCTGCCGTACCCGGCTTTCATGGCCATGCGGCGGGCGAGCGCCACGTATTCGCCGCTTTCGTTGGCGTATTGCGCGGTCAGGCCGGAACCGGCGTCATGCAGACCGCGGTGCGCGTACCACACGTCCGGAACGGCCGGCACATAATGACGGCGCTTGTCGGAGAAGGAACGCGGGGCGATCGCCCACACCGCGGCTCCCGCCGCCACCGCACCGCCGAGCAGCGCTTTCTTGAGAAACGACTTTGACATGGGCATCCTCCCTTGCGATTGACCCTGCTCACCGCATTTGCGCGCGCAATGAGCCACTTGTTACGAGCGTAGCCCAGTTTGCCGGTTTTCGCTCACGATTTCACCGATTATTCAGTTTCGCCGTTGCATATGGCGATTCCCACGCTCTAACGGCACCCACGTCGGCCTCGAAAGGCTTTCGCGGGACAAAATATGGAAGGGCGATTACCGAGCCGGTGGTGGGGCCTGGCAGGTGCGCCCTTTTGCTCACGACTTGCGATTTAGGCCGGTTTGGCACAGTCGTGAGCGAAAGAGGGTGCCGCAAAGCATGGTAGGGGGTATAAATCGCCTGTTTTTCCGTCTTTTTTGACGCACATCCCGCCAAAGATACGCAAAATCGTAAGTCGTGAGCAAAAGGGGGTATCGCCGATCGTTTCCCTTTCGCATTTTGTTACCAGGAACGGACTTTCGCGGGACAAAATACGGAAGGGCGATTACCGAGCCGGTAAGACTGGCTAATCGCCTTTTATTAGCGGACTGAGACGGTGAGGCTATGCGGCCAATCGGCGGCGTGATGCGGGGTGCGGGCCGCTGCGTTGCGGCGGAGCACGGCGATGCCGGCAAGCGCGATGGCGAGCGTGCCGTAGGTTGCGACGAAACCGTAGACGGTGAATGACGAGACCGCGGAATCCGCAGCCTCGTGTTTGGCTTGCGCCGCGTTGTATGGCACGCGATGGCCGCGCACCAGCAGCCGTTGCGTGTTCACGCCGTACGGCGTGCAGGTGACGAGCGTGACGAGGTCCTTGCCGGGCTGGACGCTGAGTTCCTTCGTTTGGTCGGGTTTGACCACGCTGATTCGATCGACCTCGTAGGCGAGCGTGCGGTTGAGCACGGTGATGTAGAAGTGGTCGCCTTTCCTCACCTTGTCAAGGTCGGTGAACAGGCGTGAGGTCGGCAGGCCGCGGTGTGCGGAGAGCACGGCGTGCGTGTTTTTGCCGCCGACGGGCAGGGCGGAGCCACGTAGATGGCCGACGCCTTTCTGCAGCGATTCCGGTGTGGTGTAGTGGTAGATCGGCAAGGTGGATTTGAGTCGGGGGATGTTGATGTATGCCATCACGCCGTTGGGGTCCTCGTTGAGGAAGCTGGTGTATTCGGCGTCCTCTTCGGGCGTGGTGGCGAAGGCCTGCCGGTACGTCCACTGCGCGGTGAGCGTGATGCCTTTCTCCGCCGGAATGCCGGAAACTACGGTCTGGTCGTTCTGGCTGATGGACAGGTCGTTCGTTTTGGAACCATAGGTAATCTTGTGGTTGACGCCGAGGATATGGTCGTCATCGTATTTCCAGTCCGTGAACCGCCATCCGTCGTCGTTCCGCTTGGTGGCGGCGGTCTTGTTGGTATAGCTTGAGCCCCTCTTGATGTAGATCTCGTGGCCGGTTTCGGGATTGTCGAAATCGTAGGGGTCGCCGCCGTTGACGTTGTAGACCACGGTGTTCGCGCTGAACATCAGGCGTACGGACAGGTTGGCCGTCAGCGTGCGCGTCAGCGAATACGAGCCGTCCGCGTTGGCCGTCCATTGGTTCGCGTCTACGAACGTGTCGCCGACATACGCGCCGAGGAAGTGGTGGCTGGCGTCGACCGGTTTGGCGGAGACGGTCACGTCGCTGCCGACCAGCGCGTAGTCGCTTTTCGAGGCCGCGCTGTCGAACGCGACCGGTGTTTCGCCGTCCGTGCTGTAGGTGCCGCTGCCGCTTGGCGGGGTTTGGAAGTCCATGCGATAGTACTGGCGGAACTGCACCGCGTCGAGCAGGTTGCCGGATGTGATGTCTCCCGTGGAGGTGCTCACGGCCACAAAACCGAGCAGGGTCTCGTTCTGGCCTTCCGGCACGATGTATGAGGCGTCCGGATCCTCATCGCCGTTGAATTCGCCATGCCCATACCATTCGTCGCAGTCGGAGACGATAATCCACAGTTCCCAACGTTCCGTGTGGCGGCTGTCTTTGGACCAGCTGAACGGCGAGCTCACGCCGGTGGTGTCGAATCTGCCGCCGGACGCGAATTTGGTGGTGTATACGGTGATTTTCCGGCTGGTGCCGGTCTGGCTGAAATGCACCATGTCAAGGCCGAAATCACGGTCCTGCTGGCCCGACACCCATGTGACGATCTGCTGCAGCTGGTCGTTGCTGGTGGCGGACGTCTTCATGGGGGCCACGTTCTGTTTCGGGCCGACCACCAGCGCCATGGCGTCCTTGCCCTGCCTGCCGCGGTGGTACAGGCCCCAATCGTATTTCGATTCGGGCACGGTGTTGACCACCTGGTACAGAGAGCTCGCCTGGTTGGAGTTCAGTTCGGCGTACTGGTCGTTGCCGTTCGACGTGGCCGGCTTGCCGAATTGGCTGCCTTCGGCCGCGGCCACTTTCTCGCCGGTGCGCATGTGCAGGGAGTCATTGTCTCCGTTGCCGTTTTTGAAGACACTGCCGATTTCGATGTTGCCTGAAGTCGTGGTGGATTTCCAATACGGAACATCGCTGGTTTCACGGTACTGGTACACGGCCGGCTGTTCGAAACTGCCGTTCTGCAGGCTGTTTTCGGCGGAGACGGTGGCAACGTCGGAAGCAGCGGAAACCTCCGTCCCTTCGGCGGAATCCACTCCGACAAGGGGAATAAGGGGGATACCAAATCCAAGAATCAGGGCACAGGTGATCACGAGCGCGAGCACGCTTCGCTGGGATTTCCTGGCCTGCATGTCCTCTCCTCCATGGGAACCGGGTGGTGATGTCATCGTCGACATTGAGCATCATGCCACCAAAACAGTACCCCGTCAATGGGTCCATATTAGGGGGAGTGAAATCATTGACAACCTGTCTGATTATTCAGCAAAAAGCCGTGTCCTATCGAATAATCCGGGAACGCAAATGCAATCGCAAACGCAGATATGAACGCAATCACCAACACGAATGCGAGCGCGCCGCAACACAAGCCACCCGCAACGCAAAACGCCCGGCTACCGCTTCTTCGAATCGCGTCCCTTGAAGTAGATGTCGAACACAATCCAGACGGACAGGATGAACGCGATCACGTAGCCAAGGAAACCGACAATCGGAATGCCGAAAATCACCGGCTTGATGCCCGCGTAATACACAATCGACGAGCCGATGAACAGGCCGACCACGATAAGCGCCATCGTAAGCCTGTTCACCATGTTGGCGAGCAGGTGGATCGGCTCCTGCGAACCGACCATCTCCATATTGACGCGCAGCTGGCCGCGCGTGAGCATGCGGGACGCCACTTTCAGCTCGTTGGCGGCGGCAAGCAGACTGTGCAGCGCCTGATGGCTTTCGAGAGCCAGCGATTTCGTCTCGTCCTTGGCGAAATCCTTCTTCGACGTGCTCGACGCGATGTGGTCGGAGATGATCTGGATCATGTTCACGTCGGGAATGAATTCGTCAAGCAATCCCTCCAACGTGACCAGCGCACGGCCGACCGTGGTGACGGTGCTCGGCACTTCGATGCCGTGGCGTTGCGCCATCTGCGTCAGGGCCGTCAGCATGGCGGCGATGTCCAGTTCGGCCAGGTCCACTGTGCCGAATTCCTTGACGATCACGTCCAGATCGGCCAGCAATGCCGGATAATCCTCCGGATCGGCCTCGGCACCGGCGAAACGCAGCAGACCGTCGGCAAGCTTGGGGGAATCCTGCTCGGCCACGGCGAAGATCATGTCCTTCAGCACGGAACGGGTTTTGGCGTTGAGCCGGCCAGTCATGCCCAGGTCGAGCAGCACGATCTGCCCACCGCGCACCATGATGTTGCCGGGGTGCGGGTCCGCGTGGAAGAAGCCTTCGTCGAGTACCTGCGTGGCGTAGTTGTCCACGAGTTTGGTGCCGATTTCCTTCAGGTCGTAGCCGGCTGCAAGCAGCTCGTCCGGATGGGAGACGGAGATGCCTTCCACGTAGTCCATGACCACCACGTGTTCGGTGCATAGTTCCGGGTACGGCTTCGGGCAGTCCATGTATTTGTAGCGTTCGCAGAATCGTTTGAATTCCGCCAGATTGCGCGTTTCGATGAGGAAGTCGGTTTCCGATTCGAAGGTGTCCCACAGTTCCTCGACCACGCCGGACAGGTCCACCACCTGCGCGCTGCGCATGGTTTTGGTGGCGATTCCCGCGATGGTGCGCATGATGGACACGTCCTGCGCCATGGTTTCGCGCACGCCCGGACGTTGCACTTTGATGGCCACGTCCTCGCCGGTGAGCAGTTTCGCACGATGCACCTGCGCAAGGCTGGCCGAGCCGAGCGGGGTGGGGTCGATATGGTCGAAGATCTCGTCCACGGGCCGGCCGTATTCGTCCTCAAGCACCTGCAGCACCGTGCTGTATGGCATGGGGTCGGCGTCGGCGCGCAGTTTGGACAGTTCGTCGCAGAACGATTGCGGCAGGATTTCGGAGCGCATGGACAGGATCTGTCCGACCTTGACGAACGTGGGGCCGAGCGCTTCGAGCATGAGACGCATTTTGACGGGCGTGAGTCCGTGAACCACGTCGAATTTGTTGGCGATCTGCGCGATTTGCGCAAGACGCCGGAGTTTGCCGCGGCGGGTCAGATGGTAGCGCGCGGAGAACGTGTCTTTGCGCGCTCCGAAGATGCCGATGGTTTCGGACGATTGCGCGTTGGCACCGGCCGCTTTGCCGGTATCGTCCGTTTCGCCGGCATCGTCCGCGGATTCGTGGGCAAGCTCATCCGTCAGTCCGTTTGCTTGGGAGGCGGCGTCCGGCGAAGGGTCGGCCGTGGGGTTGATGACCGCGTTGACCCTGTCGGACAGCGTGACGGGCTCCACGCTTTCGGGGCGTGCCGCGTCCGGCTTGTCGGATGGGTGTTTCAAAGACATGTCACTGCTCGCAAACGGTTGGGAAATCGGCTGGAAAGCCCGCGATGCCAGACGAACGTTTCGCCGGCGTCGCGCGGGCATAGCAAATCGCCGTCCGGGCGCTCACATGCGCGGCAGACGGCGATACGAAAGACTGGAGCTACTCGGCCTTGTCTTCGGTTTCGGCCGGGGCTGCATCCTTGGACTCAGGGGCTTCCTTAGCCTCTTCGACCTTGTGCTTGAGTTCGGCGTTGAGGGCCTTGCCCTGCTCGACGGTCAGCTCGCCCTTCTTGACGAGATCGTCAACGATTTCCTGGCTCTTCTCAACAGTGGTCGCCAAGGCACCGACGCCGGCGAGAAAGACCTTGCGCAGGCCGTCACCAAAATTAAAATCAGCCATGATGTCCTCCTTTAGGTGATGGTGGTACCACTCTATCGCATTTTCTTCACATCTGCGCCGAGCGAAACCGGTCAATCGCATAAAAAGTGGCGGATATCCGGCGTTCAGCGCGGGCGGTGCGATTGTCGGCGAACCGGCATGGCAGCCGTCAGCGCGGACGGGACATGGCCACGCGGCGAGCACGGTCGGCGATTTCGTCGATGCGATGCAGGGCGGCCCGTTGCGCGTCCGTCTGTCCGGCGGCGGCCGGATCGAACGTGCCGTAACGGCGTTCGACGGCGGTGCGGATCAGGAAATCGGCGATCGCGGGATTCTTCGGCAGCAGCGAGCCGTGCATGTACGTGCCGATCACGTTGTGGACGCGCGCGCCTTCCGTATGGTCCTCGCCGTTGTTGCCGGTGCCGTCCTGTTCGACGGTGCCGAGCGGCTGCACGCCGTCACGCAGGAACGTCTGTCCGGAATGGTTTTCGTAGCCGATGATCTTGCCGAAATCGGCGGAGGTTTCCGTAAGATTGCCGATCATGCGTGTTTCCTGGCCGACCGTGTACGCGCCGATCACGCCGATGCCGTCGAGTCGGGAGCCGTCGACCGTTTCGAAATACTCGCCGAACAGCTGGTACAGGCCGCAGATCATCAGCATCGGCACGCCGTCCGCCGCGAGCGAACGCAGCAGGTCGGCGCGTTGGAAGAAGTCGTCGATAATCTTCTTCTGGCCGGTGTCCTGGCCGCCGCCACCCAGAATCATGTCCACGTGCTCGGGCCAGTCGCAGCCCTGGTTGTAGGCGTGTACGCGCGGCTCGTAGCCGTACAGCGCGAGCCGGCGCTGGATGGTGAGCACGTTGCCGGAATCGCCGTAGATGTTCATATCCTTCGGATACAGCGACACGATGTCGATGACCTGGCTCATATCGTCTCCTCGTCTTCCTTCCGCTGTTTTGCTTTGCGATTGCGTGGTCTCGTTTCGCGCGGCGCTCACTTGCCCACGCCGGCGTCGGCCACGTCGGCGATTTTGGCGAGCGCGGCACGCGTTTTCAGCATGGCCGTGTACGTGCAGTAGATGTGTTTGGGGGTGCCAGAATCCGCGTTCACGAAGTTCACGATCGATTCCTCCAGGTCGGTGCTGACCGATTCGACCGGCACCTGATCGTATTCGAGGCGCAGGGCCATGTCCCACGCGCGTACGCCGGACACGGCTTTGACGCCGGTGCCGCGCAGCGAGGTGAAGTCCACGTCCCACAGCCAGCTCATGTCGCGGCCGTCGGCGTATTCGTCGTTGATGCAGATCATGGTGTCGCAGCCTTCGGGCTTGAACGAGGCCAGCGACAGGCGGAAGCCCATGGGGTTTTTGACGAGCAGCAGTTCCACGGGAGTGCCGTTCACGGTGATGACCTCGCCTCGGCCGAATGCCGGTGTGACCTCGCCGGCGGTTTCGATCATGGCCTGCGTGGTGGCGTGCGCGAAGGCGATCATACGGGGTGAGACGCCTGCCGCGCGCAGAATCTCGTCCGCAGCGGCCTGGTCGATGGCGTCATGCGAGCCGTTGCCGTCCGTTTCGGTACCGGTATCGGCACCGTCCACGTCGACACTGTCGGTGAGCGCGTCTTCGAACGGCAGGAACATCGCCTGCGCGTCCGCTGCGACGGCGCGCACCACGGCGAGCGCGGCGGCCGCGTTGTACAGGTTGTATACGCCTTCCAGTTTCACGGCCGTCTCATACGTTTCGCCGTCGATCGCGAAGGTGGCGCGGTGGTCGCCCACGGCGCGCAACGTCACGTCGGCGGGCAGCGCGTCGGGACCGTCCTGCGGTTGCGATGTGGCCGGCGCGGCAGCCGCAACGGCATCGGCAGTATCGCCGGCATTGCCCGAATCGCCAATATTTCCGCCATGTTCCGCACTGTCGTGCGCTTCCGCGTCAACAGTGGTGCTCATGTCGTCATCCGACGGGAAGAAGCCGCGCAACGATTCGTCAAGGCCGAAGTAGCGTACTTCCACGCCGTCTTCCGTATGCGCCACGTCAGCAAGACGGGCGATGCGCGGGTCCTCACGGTTGAGCACGACGGTACCGGTGGTGGCTTCCGCAGCTTTGGACAGCAGTCGCGCGGTGTTGTCGATCTCGCCGAAACGGTCAAGCTGGTCGCGCATCACGTTGAGCAGCAGGCAGTAGTCGGGCGGCACCTGCTTGACGAAATGCACGGCGTACGCCTCGTCGAGTTCCAGCACCGCGATGTCGGCGTCGAGTTTGCCGGAAAGCGAGACTTCCGCAAGCAGCGACGAAACCACGCCACGGGTGAAGTTCGAGCCGGTCGGGTTGGTGAACACCTTCAATCCGAGCGATTGCAGCATGCTGGCCACCATGCGTGTGGTGGTGGTTTTGCCGTTCGTGCCGGAGACGAGCACCACGCCGAGCGGCAGTTGCGCCAATGTGCGCGACAGGAATTGCGGGTCGATGCGTTCCACGATTTTGCCGGGGAACGCGCTGCCACCGCCGTGCGCCAAACGGGAGGCCGCGCGCACGGCCTTGCCGATCAACGGGGTTGCGAAGGAATTCCAAGCCATATCACACCGCCTCCTGCTGGGACTGGTAATCCTGGGGCATGTCCTTGAACTTCGAATACGCGCCAAGGAACGCAAGATTGAACGTGTCGGTCGGACCGTTACGATGCTTCGCCATGATGATGTCGGCCTCGCCCGGGCGGTCCTCCTTGTCGTAGGCGTCCGGTCTGTGCACGAGGAACACCACGTCGGCGTCCTGTTCGATAGAGCCGGATTCACGCAGGTCGGACAGCTGCGGCTTCTTGTCCTGACGCATTTCGGGGCCACGGTTCAGCTGGCTCAACGCCACCACCGGCACTTCCAGCTCCTTGGCGAGCAGCTTCAGCGCACGGGAGAAGTCGGACACTTCCTGCTGGCGGCTTTCCACGGCCTTGCCGGAGGTCATGAGCTGCAGGTAGTCGATGACGACGAGTTTCAAATCGTTCGTCTGCTTCAGTCGGCGGCATTTCGCGCGGATTTCCATCAGGCTCATGTTCGGGCTGTCGTCGATGAACAGGGGCGCGTTCTGCAGCTTGCCTTGCAACTCGTTCAGGATGGCCCAACGTTCCGGCGTGATGTCGTCCGCGCGGCGCATGGCGGCGAGCGGAATGTTGGATTCAGCGGAAATGATACGTTGCGCCAACTCGTTTTTGCTCATTTCCAAGCTGAAGATGATGGTCGTCAATCCGTGATGCAGTGCCGCGGAACGGGCGAAATCCACACCGAGTGTGGACTTGCCCATGGCCGGTCGGCCTGCCACGACGATCATCTGGCCGGGCTGCAGGCCCTGCGTCACATCGTCGATGTCGCGGAAGCCCGTCGGCACGCCTCGGGACACTTCGCCGCTTTGCAGACGGTCGAGCTGGTCAAGCGTATCGGCGATGACGGTGCCGATCGGCGCGTAGTCCTGCCGCACTTTGCCGGTGGACATCTCATATACTTCGGCCTGCGCCAGGTTGACGACGTCTTCGGCCTGCGAGCCTTCTGCGGTGTAGCCGAGCTGTGCGATTTTGGTGCCGGCCGCGATCACATTACGCAGGATGGCGCGCTGATGCACGATGTCGGCGTAATACGTGGCGTTTGCGGCGGTCGGAACCGATGCGACCAGGCTGTGCAGATAGTCGGAGCCACCCACTTTTTCCAGATTGCCTTCGGCGAGCAGCTCGTTAGCCACCAGCACGGCGTCGACCGGCTGGGAGGCCGAGAACAGTTTGATGACCGCTTCGTACACGGTTTGGTTGCGTGGCTGGTAGAAGTCGGACACGTCGATCATCTGCGATACTTCGCCGATGGCGTCCTTGCTCATCAGCATGCCGCCCAACACCGCCATTTCGGCGGCGTCGTCATGCGGCGGCACGCGGTCGAACAGGGCGTCGCGCACGGCTTGGCCGGATCGGCCGTTCATGCCGTTCGCACCGTTTCCAGCGTTCGAAAATCCGCGGTTCTGCGCCGAACCGTTGTTCCAAGAGTCGTTCTCCGCCATGTCCCTCCAACCGCAGCAGTCAATCGAATGTGTTCAATACCGAGGAAAACCATAATACGTGCGTGCCGTCACGACCGGTGTTGCATTGAGATTATGGATGAATCTCCGCATCCACCGAACGACACGCGCGAATGGCTTTGGTGTGGATAAGAAAGTCGAAAAAAGCCGAGTTATCCACATATTGGGGATAACCATGTGGAAAACGTTTCGACTTATCCACAGAGTGGGGATAACTGAGTGGACAACTTGGGGACATCCTAAAGCATGCACCCCGATTCCCTTATTTCGATTTGCCGAAGTGAACGGAAGGTGATATGCACCCCGCTTTTCCGTAAACGACGAGAAATACGGGGGCATATCGGCTTGGCGCATGCGAGAAACCGGCGCTCACATGTGGTATCGGGTGGCGTTGTACATGGTGCGCACCAACGTTTCACGCCATTTGCTCCACCCGTACTGTTTGGAGATGGTCTCGCCGGACGTGGCCCCCAACGAGGAGCCGTCGGCGCGGGTCAGGTCGAACAGCATGTCGAGCAGCACGGGATTATGGTCGAGCCGGCCGGCCAGATCATCGCCGACGTTGGGATCATTGGGATTGCGGCCTGTGGCGAACTCCGACAATGTCAGATGCTCGCGTACCAGCAGCGTGACCCAGCGGACGATGTCGCGGTCGAATCCCATGCGTTCCACGACCACGGTCGCATGCCGAGCGCCTTCCGCCGCATGGTTGGCCACCCCCGGTCGTTTGCCGATGTCATGCAGGATGCCGGCGAGCAGCAGCGCCTCGTAATGCCGGTCGTCGTACCGCCCACCGCTGGGTGTTTCACGGCCGAGCCGCGTGACGACCTCCACCATGTGCCGGTCGATCGTATAGCGGTGCGCGGCGGACGCGCTTGGCCGGTTGCGCACGCCCAACCATTCGGGGATGAGCTTGCCGGGCACGTCGATGAAATCGATGTCTTCCCACACGTTGAGCAGCGCGGGGCCGGAAGCCAGCAGTCGTATGAACAGTTCACGCGATTCGTCCATCCAGTTGCGGTCGCCGATAGGGCACTTTTTGAGATTCCGCAACGTTCCCGGGGCGATCGGCAGGCCGAATTCCGCGGCTGCGACGGCCACGCGCAGCACGAGGTTCGGGTCGGCGGCCGGTTCCGCGCCCGGAGCGAGCACTATTTCCTCTTCATGCTTGGCCACGCCGGGGGCGATCACATCGAAGGTCGGTGCCTGACGTTTGCCGCCGCCGCGCGGCTGGAACACTTGGAAGAAGGCGAATCGCGGCTTGTCGTGCGTCAGCGAATGCTCGGCGCGCGACGCGGTGGAATCAAGGGAGAACGCGATCTGACGGCCGACGCGTGCCAGCAACGTTTGCAGATCGTCGATCGACTTCGCCTCACGTTCGCCATCGGGCAGCGTCGGATCGGCCAGACCGAGCATCGCCGCGACTTTGGCTTGGTAGGGCGATAGCAGCATGTTCGTATCTTTGCCGGCGACCAGATGGATGCAGTCGCGCACGTCCAGCAACCGTTCGACGGCGTCGTCATACGTGCCGTGCGGACGGTCGGCAAGCCAGGATGCGGCGAGCGCGGACACCAATACGGAGTCGCGCAAACCACCGCGTGCCTCTTTGATGTCCGGCTGGTTGATGTAGGCCATGCGACCGAATTCGTCGAGGCGCGATTTGGCGGAGCCGAGCAGTTCCGGCAGACGTTTGCGTGCGGCCTTGCGCCATCGTTCCAATATGGATACGGCTGTGCTTTCGATAAGTCCAGTGTCCCCCGCGATCGGCACCACGTCCAACCATCCCATGGCTGCGGGCAGGTCGCGGTCGGTGACGGCCTCGCATTGCGCGACGGTACGTACCGACTGGTCGAGGTCGAGGCCGGAATCCCAAATCGGATACCACAGTTTGTTGGCGAGCTCGTTGAGCTGCTGGTCGGTCAGCGCGTGCGGCTCGTAGATGACCACCAGATCAAGGTCGGAGCTGGGGCCCACCTGTCCACGTGCCAGCGAACCGACCGCGCCGAGGCCGATGCCGGTTGCCGGAACATCGAAGGAAACCGCCTCGCAGACTTCGTTCCACAACTGTGTGAGATTGCCCATGGCCAAGTCCGTGCGGGCTTTGCGTTTCGCCGCGCCATTGCGGTAGACGCCGTCGGCGTCGGGCTGGCTCATGGCCATGAACCGTTGTTTGAGACCATCGACTGCTGAAGTCATAACGCACGTTCCTTATGAAACCTATGACGACTTATGACAATCCCCGCACGGCGCGAGGCACGTACGGGGATGTGTCGTAATTGATAACCCGAACTTCAAGCCCGTGGGTCTTTATTTCATCTTGTCCGAATCGGCCCGATCACAAGGCCGGACGGATCAGATGGCAGCGGAACCGGTCTCGCCGGTGCGCACGCGGGTCACCGAATCAAGCGGAGCCACCCAGACCTTGCCATCACCGATGGTGCCGGAGCCGGCGGACTTGACGATCACGCCGACCAGCGTCTCGGCATCGGCGTCGTCGGACAGCACCTCGATGCGGATCTTCGGAATGAGATCCACGGTGTATTCGGCGCCACGGTAGACCTCGGTGTGGCCGCGCTGGCGACCGTAGCCGTTGGCCTCGGACACGGTCAGGCCGTGCACGCCCGCGGCGGCGAGGGCTTCCTTGACATCGTCGAGTTTATGGGGCTGGATGATAGCGGTAATGAGCTTCATCTCACTTCACCTCCTTGAGGACGGAGCTGGCGGTACCAGCAAAATCGTAAGCACGTTCGCCCTGGTCGGCAAGATCGATGCCGCCGACTTCCTGGGCTTCGGTGACGCGCCAGCCGATCGTCTTCTCCAGAGCGAAGGCGATGATGCCGGTGATGACTGCGGACCAGACGATGGCTACGAGAGCGACGATGAGCTGGACGACCAGCTGCCTCCAGTCGCCGCCTGCGAACAGGCCGGTGCCTTCGCCGAAGAAGCCGATGAGCACGGTGCCGGTGAAGCCGCCAACGCCGTGGACGCCGACGACGTCGAGGGAATCGTCATAGCCGAGCTTGAACTTCAGACCGCAGGCCAGGCAGGTGAGCACACCGGCGATGGCGCCGAGGACGATGGCCCACAGCGGGGAGACCACATCGGCAGCCGGGGTGATGGCGACGAGGCCCGCGACGATGCCGGAAGCGGCACCCATTGCGGTGTAGTGGCCGGTGCGGATCTTCTCGGTGAAGCCCCAGGAGAGCATTGCCGCAGCGGTTGCAGCGGACGTGGAAACCCACGCGTAGCCGGCGGTGCCGTTGGCTGCGAAGGCGGAACCGGCGTTGAAGCCGAACCAGCCGAACCACAGCAGGAAGGCGCCGAGCATGACGAACGGAACGTTGTGCGGGCGGAACGGCTGCGTGCCGAAGCCCTTACGCTTGCCGATGATCAGCACGATGACCAGAGCGGCGACTGCGGCGTTGATGTGGACGACCGTACCACCTGCGAAATCGTGGGCGGCTGCGCCGATCGCCTGGGAAATGGCGCCGTCAGCGGACAGCAGGCCGCCGTTCCACACCATGTGAGCGAGCGGAGCGTAATCGAACGTGATCCACAGCGCCACGAAAATCATCCACGTGGAGTACTTCACACGTTCGGCGATGGCGCCGCAGATCAACGCGACGGTGATCATGGCGAACGCGGACTGGAAGGCCACGTCGACGCTGACCGGGTAGTTGTTGCCGTTCAGTGCGGCCGATGTGAAGACGCCCTTATCGGAAACCATGGTGTCCTTCAGCAGGAAGCCGGTTGCCGGGTCGCCGAAGATGCCGCCGACCGAGGTGCCGGCGTAGGCGATCGACCAACCCCACAGCACCCACATGATCATCGTGACGGACAGTGCGGCCGCCTCCATGATCATCATATTCAGCACGGCCTTGGCGCGGACCATGCCACCATAGAAGAACGCCACACCAGGCGTCATGAGGAACACAAGGGACGCGGAAGTCAATATCCACGCGGCATTTCCAGAATCAAGCTGGCCCATGTCACCCTCCTCTTTCTTTCTCTATATTTGGTTCAACATTTCCGTCCCCATCGTGTGGGGCTGACAGAACGATATGGAACGCCGGCCGCGTTTTGAAAACGTTACGACGTGTTACGCCAACGTAACGCCATCCGCGCGAAACGTCAACCTACGCCGAAAAATGGCGGAATTCCAACGAAACTGGCGGTACGGAAATACGGAAGGCATAATCGCCCGGCAATCGCAATATGAAATTGCGACGGTGGACGGAAGCGGCGGGCAACGCTGCGGACGGAGTAAGTTGGGTAGCTGAAACTTACGGAACACGCGTGGCACGCGACGGGAGAACGCCGCGTACGGCGAGCGCGTGGCATGTACACCGAACGCGCGGTGCGGCGAACGTATGGCGCGCGTAACGAGAGAGCGGCGAGGACCATGGCAACGTTCATCATTTCACTGTGCGCCATTTTGATGCTGACCACGGTTTCCGGGCTGATCTGCCGCAAAGCGCAGCTGCCGGAAGTGATCGGGCAGATCCTCGTCGGCATTCTCGTGGGCCCTTCGCTGCTGGGCGTGATGCACATGAGCGATTCGCTGTCATTGTTCAGCGATCTCGGCATCATCATCCTGATGTTTTTGGGCGGTGTCGGCTGCGACCTGCAGTTGCTGAAGAAGTATTCGAAGGCGGCGGTCATCATCGCGTGCATGGGCGTGGTGTTCCCCGTGGCGGTGATGGGTGGAGTGAGCCTGCTGTTTGGCTTCAAGCCGATTCCGGCTGCGTTCATCGGCGTGGTGTTCTCCGCCACGTCCGTGTCGATTTCCGTGGCGGTGCTGAAGGAAGCCGGACTGCTTGATTCGAAGGAAGGCGTGTCGATTCTCGGCGCGGCCGTGGCTGACGATGTGATCGGCGTGATCCTGCTGTCCGTGATGTGCACGCTCGTCAACACCGGCAGCGTGGACGTGGCAGGGCTGGGTTTGATTCTGCTCAAGCAGGTGCTGTTCTTTGTGGCGGCCGCCGTGGTGGTGGTTTGGGTGGCGCCGGCGCTGATGACGCTGGCTGGCGTGCTGAAGGCGCCGTCCGGCATCGCGGTGATGGCCGTGATCATCTGCCTGGCGATGGCGTGGGCGTCGAATCTGGCCGGGTTGAGCTACGCGGTGGGCGCGTTTTTCGCCGGCATCGCGGTCAGCAACAGCGATTACGCGGAGGACGCGGACCGGTATATCGAGCCGGTTGGAGACACGTTGTTCGTGCCGGTGTTTTTCGTGGGCATCGGCCTGCAGACCACAGGCGTGGATGATACGAAGATGATTGTGTTCATTGCGATCATGACGGTTCTCGGCGTGATCACGAAGGTCGTCGGCTGCGGTTTGGGTGGCCGCATGGCCGGTTTTGGCGGCGCTTCGGCGCTGATGATCGGCGCGGGCATGGTACCGCGTGGCGAGATGGCGTTGATTACCGCGCAGATCGGCTTCAACGAGCATGTGCTCGGCAGCGAATACTATTCGACGATCATCTTCATCATTTCGCTGGTGACGCTGGTCGCGCCGCTGCTGCTGAAGCTGACGATCCGGAAGGTGCCGGGGGTGGGGGCTGCGGCTGCCGGTACGGCTGGCGCTGAGCAGTAATCGCAATACGAAAACCTCCCGCCACGTACGGAACGTGACGGGAGGTTTTCGCTACGGAAATCGCAAATCCGGAAAATATGGGAACGTCAGGCGAGGATGCCGTCGACGAAGCCTTCCGGATCGAACGGGGCGAGATCGTCCGGGCCTTCGCCGAGGCCGACGAGCTTGACGGGCACGCCAAGCTCCTTCTGCACGGAGATGACGATGCCGCCCTTGGCGGAGCCGTCGAGCTTGGACAGGACCACGCCGGTGATGCCGATCGCTTCGGCGAACACCTTGGCCTGCGTCATGCCGTTCTGGCCGGTGGTGGCGTCGAGCACGAGCAGCACTTCATCGACCGGCAGGTTCTTTTCGGTGACGCGGCGGATCTTGCCGAGCTCGTCCATGAGGTTGGACTTGTTCTGCAGGCGGCCGGCGGTGTCGATGATGAGCACGTCGGCGTTCTCTTCCTTGGCTTTGGCGCTGGCTTCGAACGCGACGGACGCCGGGTCGGCGCCGTCCTTGTCGGAACGCACGACCGGCACGCCCACCTTCGCGCCCCAAGTCTCCAGCTGGTCGGCCGCGGCGGCGCGGAACGTATCGGCGGCGCCCAGCATGACCTGTTTGCCTTCGGAGACGAGCAGACGGGAGAGTTTGCCCGCGGTGGTGGTTTTGCCGGTGCCGTTCACGCCGACCATGATGATGACGCTCGGCTTGTTCGCGCCTTCCTTGTCGGCGTTGAGACGGCGGTCGACGTCGGTGCCGACGAGCTTCAGCAGCTTGTCCTTCAGCGCGGCGCGCACTTCGGCCGGATCGGACTGGCCGGCGATGCGGGCGTCGTTGCGCAGTTCCTCAACGAGCTGTTCGCTGGCTTCCGCGCCCACGTCGGCAAGCAGGAGGGTGTCTTCGACGTCCTCCCAATCGGCTTCGGAGAGCTGGTCCTTGGCGAGGATGTTGAACAGGGCCTTGCCGAACGGATTGCCGGACTTGGACAGGCGCGCCTTGAGGCGCTGCATGCGGGTGCCGGCGGCTTCAGGGGTTTCGACGGCTGGGGTCGCGGATTCAGTTACGGCTGACCCGACCGGAGTTGGTTCAGTTGCCACTGGCGATTCAGGTGTGGCAGACGAAGTCGCGGATTCCACTTCCGTCGCTGCGGATTCCGCGGTTTCCTTGGTTTTCTCAGCGTTTTCGGCACTTGCGGCGGCAGATTGCGCGGCGGACTTCTCCGTAGCCAAACGAGCATCGGCCTTCGCCTTCGCCGCTTCAGTGGACTTGTCCACGGCGGACTTGCGGCTCTTACCGAACCACCATCCGCCAATCGCAAGTAATGCCGCGATAACGACGACCGCGACAATCGCAATAATCACATTCGTATCCATGGTTCCAGCCTAAAAAGCGCAACGGACACACTTCTGCCCACATCCTGCCTGCATATTGCCCACGTATAACGCAAATGTCCGATTCGGGAGAAACGGACACACAGGAGCCGGATTCTGCACGCCAGATGTCCGATTCACCAGAAACGGACATGCGGGGGATGCGATTGAGAACACGGGGAGGTATTAGAAGAGGTGAGCCAGGACACGATTGGGTTGCGATTAAAGGGCACGATTAAACGGCACGATTGCGAACGCGGAGAAGCAGAGAATACGCCGTATCCACGGGACGTGAAAAACTGGGCAATATGGCCAATACATCCAGAATGACGTCGTACCAGCGGCGCGAACAGCTTATCGAAATCGGTCGGTCGCTGTTCGCGGCCAAGGGATTCGAGGCGGTGAGCGTCGAAGAAATCGCCGCGACCGCAAAGGTTTCGAAGCCCATCGTCTACGAACATTTCGGAGGAAAGGAAGGCCTGTACGCCGTGGTGGTGGACCGCGAGATGCGCGCGCTCACCGACGTTCTCATCAACGCGCTGTCCGACCCGCAGGCGCATCCGCGCCAAATCGTGGAACGCACCGCGCTTGCGCTGCTCACCTACGTGGAGGAGAACGCCGAAGGCTTCCGCGTGCTCACGCGCGATTCGCCGAAAACCGACCCGTCCAACTCGTTCAATTCGCTGCTTGGAGACATTGCCGTACGCGTCGAGGACATTCTCACCGACGCGTTCAAACGCCAGCATCTGCCGGCCAAAAGCGTGCCGTATTACGCGCAGATGCTCATCGGCATGACCGTGTACACCTGCCAATACTGGGCCGACCAGCGCAAGCTCAGCAAGGAGCAGCTCGCCGCGCACATCGTGAACCTGGCATGGTATGGGCTGAGCCGCATGGAAGCCAAGCCGGAACTGCGCTACGAAAGCGAAAAGGCCGCCCGCGAGGCGGAAAAGCAGGCCGCGCGGGAAGCGAAGGCGATCGCCAAGCAGGAGAAGCAGGGCAAGAAGGCCGCGAAATCGCAGGAGAAGGCGGTTGCTGCGGGAGATGACGCGACGGACGGGACGACCGTGACGGACGGATCGCAAGCAGTAGGCAAATCGCAAGCGGCAGACGAATCAGACGAATCAGACGAGACGAACGAATCGCAAAAACCGCAAAGCCCGCACGAATCGCAAAAACAATCAACAATTGACGAAAACTGACATGCCGTCACCCGAAATGACCCTAGGGGAAATTTCAGGTGCAGATTGCGTATTTCAGGGTGCCGTTTGTGTGCAAAACCGCGCCCCGGAACCGCACATGGTGCTACGTTAGTTTCGTTATGCTTTTGGCCGGAGCGGTCGGCCAGCCGCACGGCCCGACACGAGCCCGATCCGAGGAAGAATATGCAGGAGAAGAAGACACTCACCTTCGTGGTGCCCGCGTACAACATGACGGAATACCTGGAACGGTGCGTCGAATCGTTGATCGCGTCGAAGCGCAACGACGACATCGAAGTGCTGATTGTGGATGACGGCTCGTCCGACGGCACGCTGGAGATGGCGAAGACGTTCGAGGCGCGCAATCCGGGAATCGTGCGCGCGATCCATCAGGAGAACAAGGGCCACGGCGGCGCGGTCAACACCGGCATCGCGGCGGCGAGCGGCATGTACGTGAAGGTCGTGGACGCGGACGATTGGGTCGGCCCGGAATCGCTCGAACAGGTCATGGCCGTGCTGCGCGGCGAGGTCGATAAGGACGAGCCGCTCGACATGCTCGTCACCAACTACGTGTACGACAAGGTGGGCAAGCGCAACAAGCACGTCGTGAACTTCCGTCATGCCATGGAGCCCGGCAGGCGCCTCACGTGGGACGATCTGGGGCATTTCGGGCTGACCGAATACATTCTCATGCACGCGCTGATCTACCGTACGGCCGTGGTGCGCGAATCGAAGATGCAGCTGCCGGAGCACACGTTCTACGTGGACTTCATCTACGCGTACCAGCCGTTCCCGTGGGTCAAGTCGCTGCAATACGTGGATACGCCGTTCTACCACTATTTCATCGGCCGCGACGGGCAGAGCGTGCAGACGGACGTGATGATCCGACGTGTGGACCAGCTGCGGCTCGTCAACCAGCGCATGGTGCGCGCCACCCCCGAACGAGGTACGGTGCCAGACGGCCTATACCGCTACATGATTCATTTTCTGGCGATTCAGAGTTCCGTCGCGAGCGTTTTCATGATTTTGTCGCGCGATCCGGAGAATTACGAGAAGAAGAAGGCCATGTGGGCGGATATCGAGGCGTATTCGCCGACGATTTACAAGGACGTGCGTAAGAAGGCGATGTCGCGCGCGCTGAACCTACATGGTTCGCTCGGCCGGTTTGTGATTCGAAAGGGATATTTCGTGGCGGAACATGTGGTCGGGTTCAACTGATTTCGCGCGGGTTTCGCGGGTTTCGCAGGTTTCGCGCGATAGAGGGTTTACGCGATATTGCGTGAGTATTGCGATTATTGCGATCGGCTAGGCGCTCCTGTGTCCGTTTCTGGTGATTCGGACACAGGAGCGCTTCATTTTGATGCCTGTGTGTCCGATTCGGGAGAAACGGACACGGAAAGCACCAGCGGGCTTAGTTCCAGCGATCCGACATGGCGAAACTGTTGTGCATGAGATTGCTGGACGTGTACAGCACGTCGCCGAGCAGCTTCGTATTGCGCGATCGCAGGTATTCCGCCATTTCGTCGTTAGCCGCCGCAAGACGGGCCGGAACAGATGTAGGACTAGCAAGCCCATCGGAACCGGAATCAACCGCAGCACCAGACATAGAACCAGAACCGCCAACCGCAGAACCGGCACCAGAACCAGCGCCACCAGCCCCAGTCGCCGACCCACCAATCGCAAGCGCATCATCCGTACGTTCCACCAGACGGTGGCCGAAGGAACGGACATCTTCCGAGAAGCCCTCGACCGCGTTGCTGGTCTCGTAGAAGTGCGCGTCGGCGAGCGTTGCAATCAGGCGGTTCGTCCAATACAGGCAGTCCGTGGAGACTTCCGGCGTGGTGTCGCGCAGGTAGGCGGGGGTGTCGTCGACGTTCGCATAGAACGGGGCGGACGTGGTGAACGCGCCGGAACCGTACGAAATCCACATGATCGAACGGCTTTCGACGGGCGCGTACGGGCGAATCTGCATGGCCACCATGTGTCCGGTGCGGTTGATGCCGATCGGACGGTAGCGATGGCGGCTTTCCTCAGTTCCCTGCGTGCCGTACGGGTCATACGGGGTGCCTTCGAAGTGCGAACCGAGCAGGAAGTCGACATCCTCGACGGTCACGGCATTCTCCGGTTCGAGACACCATGGAATATCGTCCGATTCAGGGGTAAGGTTTTCCGCGTCGGCCGGATCGAGATAGCGGTACATGTACCAGGCGCGTGGCGTGTTGTAGATGTGGTCCTTCGCGGTGGCGGTGCCGAATACGATACGCGGGTTGCAGTGGCCGCCGTTCATGCCGCCCTGCGTACCCGCCGCGCGCCCAAGATGGTGCGTTTCGATGAATTCCTGCAGATCGGCGCTACACATGAATTCACGTGCGTCGCTGAAGGCGTCATCAAAATCGAAATAGTCGATGCCAAGCTGGTTGGGGATGATCGCGCATTTGTCGTCCGGCACGCGGCGGGCGATCCAGTGGTGGCCGCCGATGGTTTCGACGTACCAGATTTCGTCCACGTCGGAAATGATGATGCCGTTCGATTCGTACGTTCCGTACGTTTCGAGCAGTTCGGCCAGACGTTTCACGCCTTCGCGCGCGGTGTTGACGTACGGCAGCACGAGGGTGATGATGTCTTCTTCGCCGATGCCGCCTGGGGTTTCCGGCTTACCATTGGCTTCGTCGGCCGGCTGCAGTGCGACCAGCGGGTCGGCGCCGAGCACGCGCTCGTTGACGGCGATGGTTTCGGTGGCGCTCATGGCCACGTTGCGTTCGTTGACGCCAGCTTCCGCAAGGATTCCACGATTTGGAAGCACGTTCGGTACGATGCTGTACCGGCATGGATTGTCGGGAAGGTCGATTTCAACGTGGCTCAGCACACTGCGGTAGTGCCGCGGCTGCTCCTGCGGTGCGACGACTACGAATTTCTTGGGATCGTAACGTCCCGAACCAGAGTCGTCATCTCGGGCGATGATGGTCGAACCGTCGTAACTTGCTTTTTTGCCTACAAGAATTGTGGTACATGACATGGTTTCGATTGTAGGCACACCAACACTCCGAAGGCCATTTCGACGCCCGTCCGACGCCCGTGGTGGCGATTGGTCCGAATATGCTGTATACTGTGTTGCTGTTGCCCCTCTAGCTCAACGGTTAGAGCAGCGTCCTTTTAAGTCGTGGGTTGTGGGTTCGAATCCCACGGGGGGCACAGGTTCGAAGTCCTGGAAGCCGATGGTTCTCAGGACTTTTTCATTTGTTTCGGGATGAGGTCTCAGCACTTCAATACGGAACGCACCATATCGCGCACCCTCTTTCGCTCACGAATCGCAATTTCGGTCGATTATTTCGCGACGTGCGCCGAAAAGTATGGAAAATAAGGCGATTTATACCCCCTACCGCACTATGCGGCACCACCTTTCGCTCACAATCGTAAGAAAACGAGCGAAATCGCAATATGTGTTCCGAAATGAATAGCGAACAGCCCGCGGGCGATTCGCGGACGGACCATACGCATGCAACCGGCGTGGCGCAATCGACGATAATGATAGACTCGAATATATCGAACATTTGTTCGCATAGATTCGGTATTACGGGAAATTCCCCACTATATACAGTGGGCGAACGTACGAAACGCCACTACGGGTAGTGTATACTGATGAACGGCCTGCTCAGCCGGGCAAAATCAAAAAACGTGGCCGACAAGGCTTTCCACACCAAAGGAAGCCGATTTGCATAGGGAGGAAAAGAATGACCGTGACCGTCTTCACCAATCCGAGCAACCCTCAGTGCGAGGCCACCGAACAGGAACTTTCCAAACTGGGCGTGCGGTATGTGGCGGTCGACCTGACGCAGAACCCATCCACCTTCGAACAAATCAAGAACGCCGGATTCAAGCAGATTCCGGTGGTCATCTCACCAAACTTCTCATGGAGCGGACACCGCCCCGATCTCATCCATCAGCTGGCGCAAAGCATCGCCGCATAGGCGTGCGGCCCCAAACAGCAGCAATCCTATTTCTGCGGCAATTACCCATCTAAGGCAAAGCGGCCAGCCGGAACGCCGTCCAGCCAGCCGCCCGAAAACCCTTCCACCGCCTACATACGCCCCGCGGTGGAAGGGTCGATTGTCATGGTCTGAAAACGATGCGCCATGAAATCGTCATTGAAATACGTGGCGAAAAACTGCGAAACAGGAGAATTCTGCGCAACCCCAGCCATGCGGGAATACCAAGCGTCAAGCGCCATCAGCGTCATCACGCCATCGACGAAAATGAGTATGAAACAGACCAACGTCAACGAATAGCGAATCTTCCACGGAATACGCTGGATCAATCGCAATAATCGCGGCAGAATCAACTTGACCCAAACCAAGCCGAGGACGCCCCAGAAGAACATGTATTTGCCGGATGTACGCCCGTCAATCGAAAGCCATTGCCCCGTGTAATCCCATGCGCGAATACCGAACGCGGCCTGCATGAACCAGCTGGTGAAATATTCGAACGCGCCACCGATCACCGCGCTTGAGCAGAAAATCAGCAACCAATTTGACTGCCACAAATGGTTGAGCAACACGGTGACGATCACCACGCCGAAACCATAGATGGGCGAGAACGGCCCCCATAGGAAGCCCGCACGGTCCTGGTATTCGCCAAACAGGATGAAATGGTAGATGGTTTCGATCACCAAACCGAACACACAACCAATGGTGAACAGCCAGAACAGATTGAAGAAATCCAGCGAAATATAGCCTTTGCCGGTCAGGTCGCGGCCGGCCATGCCTTGGGAGGCGGCGTTCTCATACGCGCTGCGGGCGTCCATGCGCCGCAACGCGAACTGCAGCCGGCGCTCCTCCCGCAGCGATGGGTCGGCGGTGATGTGCAGGGCGATCAGCACGACAAGCTGGACAGCCGGGCTGACAAGGTTCAGGCCAAGCCCCTTCAACGCCAGCGACAGCAGGCCTTCGGCGAGCGTAAGCGGAATCAGCAGGTACGTCCATTGCGCGATGTGCCGGCGTTTGTTCCTGAAAAGCAGCACGCCGAACACCGTCAGGCACGCGGTGGTGACCATCAGCACGACCGCGTGAATCGCCGACAGAATCGTGGTGAGGCTCAGCGCGTCGAACGTCATATCGCCGGAAAGCACGGCCTGCACGACGTACAGGCACGACAGCACGATGATCGGCAGCGTCACCACGCCTTCAATAAGCATGACGATGCCGTAAATGCGAACGATTAACGGCAGACGACGGTCAGCGGGATTGCCGACTTCGCCAGTGCCCTGCTTTCCGCCTTCTTCGATAGCCGCGATTTCGGTTTCGGCGGCAATCGCCTTGATTTCTCCATCCGTCTTGCCCGCGGCGGAATCCTCGGATCGTGATTCAGATTGTGCGGTTTCGCTCATATGCCGCTCCTTCCTTCAGCCCACGCTACCAAACGTAGGCAATATCCGCCGCAAGAAAAGCGGTTCAGGTGCGATTATTGGCGGACGCGAGCAAAAGAGGGGGACGTCAGCTGGCTGCAATCGCCATTCGCACACCACCTTTCGCTCACGTCCGCAAGAAATGGCGATGCATAGCGCATCGTGAGCGAATGGGGGTATAAATACGGACGGAAAATAGCGATTTATTACCACCTTTCGCTCACGGACATACAGAAATGGCGATTTGTCACGGACGTGAGCGGAAGGGGCTACGTCAGCCGGCGATGGTTTTGCCGAGGCTTTGCCGCAGTACTCGACCCGATTTCCGTCATCCATGAAACGCGATGGCGATTGTCCCGGAGCGCGTTATACGATACGTACCGCGTAGCGCTACGAAATACGTATCGCTATGAGAGGAATGATTCACCAACCCGGAGAGACAATGCACAACGTACTGCAGATCCTGCGCCGTGACTTCAAACGATTGGTCACCGTACCCGCCGCGTGGGTGATTATGATCGGCCTGATTCTCATTCCCCCGCTATACGCATGGTTCAACATCTACGGGTTCTGGAATCCCTATGGCAACACGGACAGCATCAAAGTGGCCGTGGCCAACATGGACGAAGGCACAGACAACGCGCTGCTTGGCAAAGTCAATCTCGGCGATCAAATCGAAGGCACGCTGAAGAGCAACGACCAGCTCGGCTGGAAGTTCATGGGCAAAGCCAACGCGATGGAAGCGGTGGAGTCGGGCGACTGCTACGCCGCAATCGTCATCCCTTCCGACTTCAGCGAAGATCTGGCCAACGTCGTCACCAACAGCAAGCATCGCCCCACGCTCGAATATTACGTGAACGAGAAGGCGAGTCCGATTTCACCGAAAATCACCGACCAAGGCGCGACCGTGGTCGACCGCACCGTCAACAACACCTTCGTCTCCACCGTCAGCGACGTGCTCGTCAAAGCCGTCAACTCGGCCAACGGCACCATCAGCGGCAACACCAACGCCATCGCCAACGAAACCATCGGCGAACTCGACAACACCAAGCGGAACGTAGGCACGATCCGCTCCGCAATCGCGGATCTCGACACCCAGTTAGCCAATGTGCCACAGCAGACAAAAGCAGCACGCAATGCCCTGAACGACGTGCAGCTGGCCGCGGCGAGCGCAGGCAGAGGACTAGCAGGCGCATCCACCGCCATCGGCACAGCGCAAACCCAGCTCAACACGCTTTCGTCCAACGCCAACAGCGCGCTGGAAACCGGATCCGGACTTGTTTCCCAAGCGACGGCGCAATCCACAGCCAGCATCAACCAGATCTCGTCGGCGATATCCGCGGCAAGTGGATCGGCACAGCAGGCGGTGACCGGCATGCAAAACATCACCGACAGCAATGCGAAACTGCTCGAGAAGCTCAAATCCGCCAGCGACAACGCGCAATACCAGCAAATCATCAGCAAACTGGAGAATACCAACAACACGGCAGCCGGAACACTCGCCGACCTCAAAACCCTGAGCGAGAACACACAGGCCACAGCCGGCAGCGTATCCAAACTATCCACCGATTTCAACATAGGCACGCAGAACTCGCTCAAAAGCGCAGGCACGGCGCGCAACGCCATCAATTCAGGCGCACTGCCGCGACTGAATTCCGCGCTGGGCTCGCTGGCTGGGACGGCCGGAACACTTGCCGGCACCGTGACCAGCCAGGACAGCGTGGTCAGGCAAACCAACATCGTGCTCGACCAACTCGACCAAGTGGCGTCAGACGCCCGCATCGGCCTTGAGCAAACCGACCAGCAGCTGGCGAAGATGGAGACGAAGCTCACCACCGTCAGCACCGACCTGAAGGCGCTGGGCACTGCGGATCTGCTCGCATCGTTGACCGGCAGCGGTTCGCTTGACGCGGATAAGATCGCCTCGTTCATGGAGTCCCCGACCGTAATCGACACGAAGAACGTGTATCCCGTCAACTCCTACGGCTCCGGCATGGCTCCGCTGATGACCAATCTGGCACTGTGGGTGGGCGCGTTCGCCTTTGTGGTGATCTACAAAGTGGAGGTGGACGACGAGGGGCTTGAGGGTCTCGATCCGACCGCAACCGAAAAGTATCTGGCCCGATACCTGTTGCTCGGCACGATGGGCGTCATTCAAGGCGCGATCTGCACCGTTGGCGATCTGATACTCGGCGTGCAGACGGCTTGCGCGCCACTGTTCATACTGACCGGCATGATCACATCGCTGGTATATCTGAGCATCACGTACGCGCTGTCCACCACGTTCATGCACATCGGCAAGGGCCTGTGCGTGGCGTTGGTGATCGTGCAGATTCCAGGCGCTTCCGGCCTGTATCCGATCGAGATGATGCCGAAGTTCTTCCGCATGGTCTATCCGTTCGTGCCATTCAGCTATTCGATAGACGCATTCCGCGAGACCATCGCCGGCTTCTACGACGGCCATTGGACCAAGGCGATCGGCACGCTGCTGCTGTTTGCCGCCATGGCGTTCGTCATCGGTCTGGTGGTCCGTCCTCTGTTGGTCAACCTCAACCGACTGTTCGCCCGCGAAATCAAGGAAAGCGACATGATTATCGGCGAGGAAGTGGAGCTTCCGGAACGCGGATACAACATGTCCCAAGCCATTCAGGTGCTGGCCGACAAAGGCGGTTACCGCGAGGTGATCGAGGAACGCGCAAGTCGGTTCGCGGAACTGTACCCGAAACTCAAGCGCGGAGCTCTGGTGATCGGATTCGTAGTTCCGGTAACTCTGGCGGCGGTGTTCTCGTTCACCAACGGAGAGAAAGTGGTGGTACTGGCCACGTGGGTCGTCTGGATTCTGCTCATCATGGGCTTCCTCATGGTCATCGAATACATGCGCGATAATCTGAACCGTCAAGTGGAGCTCGGCCATTTGAGCGATGAATCGATCCAATCCATGCTGGTGGAGCGCCAAGCGGCACGCATCCGTCGCAAAAAGCGGGCGCAACAGGAACGGCGGAACAGACTGCTGCGCAAAACGCGGAGACGCACCAGCGGCAAACGCACGACATCCGATAATCGCAATACCAGCGTCATCAAAGAAACGACGGAAAACGTGACGGGCGTCAACCACAATGAAGATGACGGAATCGCCATACTGGTGCAGAAAATGCAGAAAATGCAGAAAATGCAGACGACCGGTCCAAGCGCCGCCGCGAACGATGCCGCCACGGACACCGCCGAGACCGCCGAGACAACCGAGACAACCGAAAACAACGAAAACAACGAGGAAAGGAGCAACGCATGAAAACCATCTGGAAACTGTTCGTCGGCGACATCCGGCGAATCACCAGCAACGTCGTCTCCATCATCATCGTCATCGGACTCGTTGTGATCCCCGGCATCTTCACATGGTTCAACGTGGCCGCCAGCTGGGACCCGTTCGCCAATACCGGCAATCTGAAATTCGCCGTAGCCAATGAGGACGACGGATACCGGTCCGACCTCATTCCAGTGAAGATCAACATCGGCGACCAAGTGGTTAACACGCTGCGTTCCAACGATCAGCTCGACTGGACCTTCACCACCAAAAAAGAAGCCATCAACGGCACCAAATCCGGCAAATATTACGCAGCTGTGGTGATTCCAAAGAACTTCAGCACCCGTATGATGACGTTCTTCGCATCCGATGGCGACCACGCCGAAATCGCCTACTACAACAATGAAAAGAAGAACGCCTTGGCTCCGAAGATCACAGGCCAAGGCGCCGATACGGTCAGCGCGCAGGTCAACGAGACGTTCTCCGAAACACTGACCAGCACCGCGCTGAGTGTGGCATCGCAGCTCGCCAACCAACTCGACAAGCCAGCCGCGCAGGAACAACTCACGCAGTTCAACGGCAATATCAGCGACTTCGCGGAAACGCTCACCGACGCTTCCGGAACGCTCCGCACGTTCAGCACGCTGACCCAAAGCGCACGGCATCTGCTTGAGTCCTCCGACGGTCTGATCGCCAATGTCAGCGGCAATGCGAAAAGCGTAGGAACAACACTCAAGCAAGCCGGCAGCGGCGTGGAGGATCTGACGGGCGCGTTGAAGACCGGCACCACCGCGCTGGGCACGGCTCTGACTGATTCTGCCAACAGCTTCACAGCCATGGAAGCAGATGTGGACAGCCTATTCGGCAATGCGGGCACGCAGGCCGGCAACACCGCCAACGCATTACGCAACCAGGCCACGAACATCAGCAAGCAGGCGCAAAGCTACCAGCAGATCTATGATTCGCTCGACGCGCTCAGCGCAAACGAAAAGCTGCCGGAAGCGGTGAGGAACGCCATCGACCATCTCAAAACCAACGTCGGCACAACCATCACACAGCTCAACGACCTAGCATCGGCGCTGAATGGCAGCGCCGACAACATCGACGCCAAAGTAAGCGATACCACGGCCGAACGTGCGGAGATCAAGAAACTGGCGCAGCAGGCGGCAACGTCCGTCAGTGGCATCAAAACCGACTATGAGAGCCAACTGAAACCGCAACTTGACGATATCGCCACGTCCATTACCAGCACCACCACCGCGCTCAATGCCACAGCGGCCGATCTGAAAGGCGCGCTGGGCAATCTGAACGGCACCACCAAGACCGCGGATAAGAATCTGACCGCCATCAGCAGCGTGTTGGATTCCACCGCCGATAGTCTGGCCGGCGCGGGCAAAAAACTGGGCGCATTCACAGGAACATTGACCGATGCGCTGAACAGCGGCGATATGAGCGCCGTCAAAGATGTGCTCAGCGATAATACCGACTCGTTGGCCGCCGCGCTTGCAGCCCCTGTAAAAGTGAAACGCAACGCGGTGTTCCCAGTCAAGAACTTCGGTTCGCAGATGGCACCGTTCTACACGATCCTGCCGCTGTGGGTCGGTTCGCTGCTCATGGCAGTGACGCTCAAGACCACCGTCTCGCGTAAGGTGCGCAAGGAACTCGGCGACCCGAAACCGCATCAGCTGTTTCTCGGACATTACGGTGTGTTCGGCGTGATCGGACTATTGCAGAGCACGTTCTCCTTGGGAGGCAGTCTGCTGTTCCTCCATGTCCAGGCGGTGCATCCGCTGCTGTTCATGCTGTCCGGCTGGGTGAGCAGCCTAGTGTTCTCGTTCTTCACCTACACGCTCGTGGCCAGCTTCGGCAACGTCGGCAAAGCCATCGGCGTGCTGTTTCTCGTCATGCAGATCTCCGGAGCGAACGGCGCATATCCGCTGGCCGTGCTGCCGAAAATCATCAGCGGCATCAGCCCGTTCCTGCCTGCGACGCATTCAATCACAGCAATGCGCGCGGCGATCGGCGGAATCTACAGTAACGATTACTGGTTTGCGATTGGCGCGCTACTGCTGTTCATTCCGCCGCTGCTGCTGATAGGCCTGCTACTGCGCATTCCACTGGTCAAGTTCAACCATTGGTACGTAAGCAAGCTGGAAAGCACGAAAGTGATCGCGGCATGATGGGCGGAACCACGCAAGAGGGCACGCGGAAGACGGTGCAAAAAACCACGCAGGAAGACGTCGGCACAGTACGTGGCCGACGTGAGCGATTACGGGAGCAAACCGACCGCAAAATCATGAAAGCCACATTGGGGATAGTGATTTCCGATGGTATCGGAGCGGTGACCATCGAAGAGGTCGCACGACGTTCAGGGGTAGCAAAGACCACAATCTACCGACGCTACCGAAACGCCGACGATTTATTGCAACGCATCCAACCGGAAGTTGCCGGACTACCGAATTTCAACGATTTGAAGCCGTCGCGGAGCGGACTGGCCACCATGCTGCGACGCATCCAGGACTGCTTCGACAGCGAACTCGGATTGAAAGCCGTGGGTGTGGTGCTGTCTTCCGACAACGCCACGCTGAAGGCGATCGCAGCACAAGTGCTGGCGCCGGCCGAAGAACGGTTCGTGGGGTTCATGGAACGTGGCATCGCCGAGGGAGTGTTTCAAAACCGTTTGGACTACACGTTCCTGTTCAGCACGGTGCTGGGTTCCATGCTGGCTTGCAAAGCGTTGGCGGGGCAGGAAGCCGGAGGGGAACGGCAATCCGGCAAGGAACGCAAGTCTGATTCCTGGGCCGAGAACATGGCCACGTTGCTCTGGCCGAATGTATGCGCCGAATCCGCACGGTAACCACAGGAAAACCGTCCGCACCGACGCAAGACGGACATGCCGTGTCGGTTTCAGAAGGAATGGGCTATTGGATTGACGCTTCCTGACGCGCCACTTCCAACGCCTTGTTGAAGGCTTCGGAGGTCCAGCTGGCGCCGGCGAGCTTGTCTACTTTAAGGTCCTTCAACGGCTTGCCGACCACCGCGTCCGGCACGGCTTTGGCGAAGTCGTTCTGATGCTTTTTGGAGATGGACGTGAACGGATGGCCGACGATCTTCACGGCCGTCACGTTCTGGTCTTTGACGGTCAGTTGCACGTCGATGGTGTCCTCGCCGACCGGGCCGTACTGGCCGTTGACCGAATAATCGCCATCCGCGTAGTTGCCGGTGTCCTGCTTGTCGGATGTTGCGGAATTCGCGTCGGCACGGTTTTTGGTGGCGTCGCCGTCGTCTGCCGTGTCGCCGGACGCCTTGCCGTCAGTTTTCGACTTCTCTTCCTGCGATTGCACGCTTTCACCGGAATTGCCGGCGTATTCGTCGTCCATCGGCGTTGCCTTCGGTTCGCCGCATGCCGACAACAGCGCGATACTCGCCGCGGACAGTGCGATGACTTTGATTGCGTTCGATTGTGCGGTGCTCATGCCTGCTCCCCTTTCGTGACGTCGGGCTCTACGTCCGTATCGTCGGCAACGCCAGCCGCAACGGCAACGTTGGCCGCGTCCGTATCGCCGGTTTTTGCGGCCTTCGTAGGGTCGGCGAACGAAATCGCAATACCCCCGTTCTGCGCGCCTTCCGCGGCGGAACCGGTGAATGCGGGCTTGCCGCCGGCCGCCTCGTACGCGCGTTTCGCCTCCCCGTCATTCCACTGTTCACCGACGAGCACACCATGGTTGAGCATGATTTCGCGTTGTGCGCAGGAGGCGACGAGCGCGTCATGCGTCACGACGATGATCGTAGTGCCCTGCTCGTGCAGCTGGCGGAACAGGTCGAGCACGATCTTCTCGTTCTTCTCATCGAGGTTGCCGGTCGGCTCGTCGGCGAGGATCAGCTTCGGACAGTTGATGAGCGCGCGGGCGATGCACACGCGCTGCTGCTCGCCGCCGGACAGCTGGCCGGGAAGATGGTGTGCGCGCTCTTTCAATCCCACTCGTTCCAGCGCTTCCATCGCCTGCTTCTCATCGACTACAGAATGGTAGTATTGCGCCACCATCACGTTCTCCACCGCCGTCAGATGCGGCACGAGGTAAAACTTTTGGAACACTAGTCCTATCATGTTCTTACGCACATCGGCGAGCTGGCGGGCGTTCAAATCCTCCAATCGCCGGCCTTCAAGCATGACGGAACCCTTCGACGGCGTATCCATGCAGCCGATCATGTTCATCAGCGTGGTTTTGCCGGAACCGGACGAGCCGACAATCGCCAGCCATTGCCCTTGCGGAACGGTCAGACTCAGGTCGTCGACGGCGTGCAGATCGCCGTAAATCTTGGAAATATGGTCAAGTTCAAGCAACATGTGGTCGTTTTCCATGATTATTCCTCCCTCAAAACGATGGCGGGGTCGATACGGGTGGCGCGGCGGACCGGTGGAATGGAGGCGATGACGGCGATCGCCACGCTCAGCAGCAGCGAGCCGGCGCCGAGCAGCCAGTCGAAGCCGATCGCGCGACCGAAGACGGTGGCGCACAGCACACGCGCCAGCACATAGCCGATAGCAGTGCCGAGCAGACCGCCGATCAAGCCGTAGATGCCGGATTCCACGTAGAATTCGACGCCGATGGCGCGTGAATCGGCGCCGAGGGCCTTGCGCAGGCCGATTTCGTTGCGACGCTGGCTCACGATGGAGCTGATGGTGGTGCCCACGCCGACAAGCGTCAGCACGAGCACGACGAGCGAGACAATCCAGAACAGGGTCTGCAGCATGGCGATGATGCGGGTGTCGGACGAGGTGATTCTGGTGACGGTCTGCGCTTTGACGGCGCTGTTCGGGTTTTTGTCGGTTTTGTTGGTTTTGTTGATGTTGCTGACGATGGCGTTCAGCCCATCCCCCATGGCATTCACCGAATACTCGACCACGTCGGCGCCGCGCTTGGAACCGGCGAGTTTGGCCACGTCCGCGGTGGTGGCGTAGATGATGGAATCCTCGTTGCCGCCGGTGTCGACGATGCCAGCGATACGGAATTCGGTGCCGTTGTTATCCATGATGTCGGACGAGACGCGGCCGTTTTCCGTGGCTTGCGTGGTCTGTTCGCCTTGCGTAGTTTGCGTACTCTGCGTGCCCTGCGCGGACGATTCTGCCGTTTCAGTTGATTCGTCCGAATCGGATTTTGCGGACGCGGAAGAAGACGCTGAAGCAGACGCGTCGGCGGCGCGGTAACCGATGGTGACACGGCTGCCGACTTTCACGCCGAGCGCGTCGGCGACGTCGCGGCCGACCATCACGTTGCCCGAGCCGGGCCAATCGCCCGTCACGTTCCAATGGCGATTGAGCGCGCGGAGGGCTTTCACGTCCACGCCGGCGATGGTGTACGGCGCGGAATTGATGCGCACGCTCTCATACCGGTATGCGGCTGATTTCACGCTGTGTCCGGCGCCGATGAGCGCCGTCACGTTGCGTACGGTTGCAGTATCGATGCCTTGCGATTTGCCCGTTGCGGACGCAGGCGTGACGATCAGGTTCGCGCCGTACGCGCGCATTTCCTCGTTCATCTGCTGCGGCACCGCGACGCACACGGATGCAAGGCAGAACAGCGTGGCCGCGCCGACGAGCGACGCGATCACGGCCATCATCGCACGGGAGCGACGGCGGAACACCGCGCCCCACAGCATGGTGAAGAACATCTTGCGATTCGTCATCGCACACCCCCTACGAAAGCCAAGCACAACTCACCTACCATGCAGCACCTCCGCCGGACGCAAGCCCAGAATCGCCCGAATCGACGAAAGCGAGGCCACGAGCACAGTGACCGCCAGCAACACGAAAACCAACACGAACACCATCGGACGCATGGTGATGCCCGAGCCGAACACCACGTGCCCCACGATCTGTGCAACGCCCGAGCCAAGCAGCGCACCGGCAATCGCACCAACCAGCGAAATCACCGCCGTTTCGGCGAGCATAAGGCGCGAAACCGCGCCGTCCGTGGCGCCGATCGCCTTCAACAGCGCCAATTCCGAACCGCGTTCGCCAATCGACGCGGCCATCAGGTTCGCCACGGCGATCGCGGCGGCAACCAGCGACAGCACGGTCATCAGCACCATCACCGCCTGCGTCTTGTTCAGCACATCGCCCTGCAGCGCGGCCACCTGGCGCACCTGCTTGGCCACCGCGCCCGGCAGCACCTCTTCGATCTGGTACGCGATCGACGACGGATACGCGGTGCAATACCACGTCTCCCACTCGTCCTGTGTGAGCGCGTTCGGATTCTTCGACGCCTTGCGCGCGAGGTCGTTGTCGGGCGTGGTGAGCGCCTTGACTTCAATCTTGTCGATGGAATTCGGCAGATTCGCAAGCGTTTGCGCGGCGATGGACGGCATATAAATGGCGCTGTTGTCGGAATCGCCCGAATCGAAGATGCCGACGATTTTCACTTTCACGCGATTGCGTTCGGTGGAGGATTTGCCGGTTTTCCCGGTACCTCCGTTCGTATTGTCGTCCGCACCGACGGCGATCGTCTTGTCGAGCGTAACACTGTCACCGACGTTCACGCCCAGTTTCGCGGCGAGCGCGCTGCCGACCATCGCCTGCTCGCTGTCGTCTTTCGGCCAGGTTCCGTTGATTTTCCACCATGAGCGCATGCCGTTCATGCCGGCCACGGTGGACTCGCCGGAGTCCATGTGCAGGGTTTTCGCGAACCACGTGCCCACGATCGGCACGTTGGTCGCCTTGCATTTCGCCGCGGAAGCAGCCGCACCTGACGCACCAGCCGTTCCAGCAGAGCCAGCCGAACCAGCCCCCGAACCGACACACCCCGCATCCGCGTGGATGTTCAATTCCGGCGCGAAATTGGTGATGTTGAACGCCCAGAAGATGGTCTTGATCTTCTGCGCGTCCGACTCCTTCAGAAACGCGGTCGGGTCGGCGCTGTCCGCCGCAGCCGAGCCGTCGGAAGTGGAACCCCCGTCCGAACCGGACGAACTACCCGAAGCCGAGCCAGCAGAATCGCCGGTATTGTACAAATCGCTCACCACAGCGTCGGACTTCGGCTGCACGACGATATTCGAACCGTACGTGCTCAGCTCCGCGTTGAGCTTGTCGCCCACGTCGAACACCACGCCGAGCATAGCCACGCTGACGGTGGCGGACAGGCACACGGTGACGGCGATGAGCAGACGGCGTTTGAACTGCCGGCTGAACGAGCGAGAGATCATTTTCAGGAAGAACATGGTACCCCCTTACCTTTCTCGGCGCTCACTGGAAATGGCTCGACAGCGCGTCGAGCGTGGACGTTTGGATGACGATTTTGCCCGGCTTGACCTGGTAGTCGAACGGTATCGGGTTGCAGCCGCCTTTGAAGCCGATGGTGGCGAGGTTGATGGCCACATCGCACTTCTTGCAGATGATTTTGCCGTCCTTCTCGTAGTAGCCGGCGTCGCCGCAGTTGTCGCACGCGTCGAGGCCGACGCCGTACGCGCCGCCGTTCTTCTTGATGATGATGAATCGCATGGAGGTGCCGTCCTTCGCGCGGTATTCGAAGCGGTGCAGGTGGCCGTCGGAAATCTGGCTGAATTTGATGGTGGCCACGCCGTCGGCGAGCGAGTAGTCTTCCGGCGGCGACAGCGTGACGACTTTCTGCGTTTGCGCGACGCCGTACGTCAGGGCCACGGTGACGCAGATCATGGCGACCAGGCTGAACGCGCCGGCCGCTTTCGCGCGGCGGCGGAACGCGATATGCGTGCGTGCGATCGCCTCGTTGGCGCCGGTCGGCTTGACTTTGAAGCCCATGACGATGCTGGCGATTGCCGGAATGGCGAAGACGAGCGCCATTGCGATGGTCAGGCTGCGCTGATGGTTGATGCCCCACACGAGCGCGAGGAAGGCGGCGGTCGGGAAGCTGACGATGCGTTTGGATTGGAGGATCTGCGCAAGGTCGGTGAAATGCTGTGCGAACAACAGCGCGACCAACAGCAGCACCGCCGTCGTGAACGACCAGCGGACGGCGGTGGAACGCATCGTGCGGAAGATAAGCGCGGCGATGATTGCGACGGCCGCGCCCAAAGCGAAGCCGAGCGCGCGCAACAGCATGTCGGAAGTGAAGATGGGATCGCCCGGCTCGACGAAGATCGTCAGTCGCAGAATCACGTCGGGCAGCGCACGAAAGGTGGTGGCCGCGATCGCAAGCGCCGCAACGAGATTCGCGATGTCGAGCAGCGCGCGGTGGTTGTGCCAGTCGGCGGTGATGCGGCAGGCGAACAGGACGATGACGAACACGGCCACGTCGAGGATCACGCAGCACCACAGGGTCGGATAGTTGACGAACGTGCGTTGCGTGATGACGGCGGTGGCGCGCAGCGCGGCGAATACGACTGCGCCGGCGAATCCAACAACGAAACCGGCCAGCCGCCAGTACGCGCTCAGAGGCTTGTCACGCCCCTCACCGACGGTGAGCATGACGCTCAACGCCATGACGAGCAGCGCCGGCGCCAACACCCCCTGCAACACCGTCACAAACTGCAGCAGCATCCCAAAATCCTTTCATCCAAAAACCCAACTCAAAGAGCCCAACGATTCCCATTCCGCCCCATCCCAAAGAGTCCCACCCCTCTCATCCCTCCCCTAAAATGCGAGGATTTCCCAGACCCCCTCCACAATCGCAGAGGTGAATCCATCCCCCCTAAACGCGAGAGAGCGGTTTCGGTATGCATTGCCCGACCGTAAGCTTGGCCGAACGGCCTTGAATGTGTCGGGTAATGCATACCGAAACCGCGAACGGGCTACGCTAGGAGATCACCACTCCTGCGGCGTATAGTTCCAGTCCGGGAAGGTGACCTCGATCGGTTCCGTCCAGAAGCGTCCCTTCACACCCGTCTCCGGATCGACGTGCAGCATCCAGCCCTTCTTCTCCGGGGATTCGATCTTCAGCACGAGTTTGTACGCGCCGGCCTTGTCGAGCTTGACGTTGGCGCCGTAGTGCGGGCCGTCGGAGGCGTTCATCTGCATGAAGGTTCCGGAGGCGACGGACGCGTTGGAGGTCTTGTCGATGATGTCGTAGTTGACGGTCAGGTCCGGCACGAAATCGCCCTTGCCGTAGCCGAGTTCGGTGCCCTTCTGGTTGGCATGGATGTCGGCTTCGAGGTGGAAGCTCGCATCGGCGGCCTTGAGGCCCATGCCGGACGGTTCCATGTCGATCGGCTGGAAGTAGACGGCGTTGACAGTCAGCGGGCCGCATTCCTGGTCGGAGTGCTTCTCATCGACCTGGATCTCTTCGAAACCGGCGGAATCGCTGGAATCGTCCTTGCTGGAGTCGTCGGCCTTCGAAGCCGACGCGGAAGCGCTGGACTTGTCCGAAGCGGCGGAATCGTTGGAATTGCCGCATGCGGACAGGGAGAAGGCCATGGAGCCGGCCAGCAGGATGCCGAGCAGAGCGGCGATCTTCTTGTTCTTCATTTCTCTTTCCTTTGTTGTTGGATGTGGAAAAAATATCGGTAAATCTCGGAAAATTTGCGTATTACTTGCGATTGTCAGGCGTGCGCAACTTGCGTTTGCGTGCGAAGCCGACGGCGAACAGCGCGAGTACGGCAATCGCCGCGATCGCTTGTGCCGCAAGGCATTCGACGTACGGATACAGGCCGATCCAGTCGTTTGTGGGCACGCTGGACAGGTAGTGGCCGTCGATCAGGTCACCTTCGATGAGCGCGTGGATGCCACCGCCGGCGAAGATGACGACCAGCACGGCCATCAGGATCGACGTAACGAGGAAGAACGGGCCAATCGGAATCTTTACGGAGGTGAAGCGCAGCACGAGGAAGATGACGAGCAGCACCACACCCGCGGCGATGCCGCCGATCCACATGCCTTGCGCGTCGCGACTCATCGAGTAGATCGATTCGTAGAAGATGACGGTTTCGGCGCCTTCACGGAACACGGCTAGGAAGCTCAGCATGGCGAGCGAAACGACCATACCCAGGCCCACGCCTTCGCCGGCGGCGACTTTGTTTTGCGCGTCGGCCACGGCGGACTCGGTTTTGGTGCGGATGTAACGGTTCCACGCTTCCACGGAACTTTTGTTGAGCATCCAATTGCTGGTCCACAGCAGCATGAGCATGGCGATCAGCGCGCACACGCCTTCGCTGATTTCCTGGACCGGGCCGGAGCCGCCGAACAGGAACGTGAAGAGCACGGCGACCAGACCGGAGCCGGCAAGGCCCGCGAGCACGCCGAGGTAAATCCACTTGGTGAAACGCTGGTTGCCGGATTTGACGAGGTAGGCCACCACGGCGGCCACCACCAGCAGCGCTTCGAGACCCTCGCGGATCAGGATGAGGAACGCCTGTCCGGCGGAGCTGGTGATGGCTTTGGTGAAGGCGTTGACGTTGCCGGCCGCGCCACCGTCGAGGGTGGCCGCGTCTTCGACGAGCCAGCTTTTCAGGTCGTCGACAAGCTTTTTGATCTCCTTGTCGGAACCGCCGTCGCGCATGGTTTTGCGGGTCATCTTGAACTGGTATTCCACCTGCGAGACGCGGTCGCCGGAGATGGCGTTCATGACGTTCTTTTCGAAGCCGAGCTTTTCGTAGTACTGGTAGTACGCGTTGTTGACGAGGCTGGAGCCTTCCGTTCCTTTGCCGGAAACGGCGGCCTTGTACGCCTTGTCGAGAATGACGTTCATTTCGCTGGCGACTTCGCTCCACGTGCGGTCGCCTTTGCCTTTGGAGGAATTCTTTTTGGCCGCGTCGAGCTTCTTACGTTCCGCGGCGGTCTGTTCGGTGCGCTGCTTCGCGTAGGTTTTGGGGTCGGCGAGGTTCGCGTTGCCGTCAAGCGTCTGCGCGGTGGCGGTGAGATCGGCGTTCAGTGCATCGATTTTGCCAGCGATCGCGCTCCCCTGGCCCTGCTGGTACGCGAGTCCTTCCAAATCGGTGAACTGTGTGAGCAGCGCCTGCTGCTTGTCGGCGGAAATGGTGTCGTTGACGGCCTTCGAGAAGTTGGATGCGTCGTAGCCGATCCAATGCGCGGTCTGGAAGCCGGTGCCGGCCTGGCCGTAATCGCCGTCATTGTAGTCTTTTTCGGCGGTGGCGAGCTGCTTGGCGATATTCTGCGCGACGGCAGTCCAGGAATCGAAATTCGTCTGGTTGCCGTCAGCGGCGGACGCCTGCCGCGGCATCGCGATGCCGACAAACAGCGTGGCGAGCGCGATCATCAGCGCGGCGACGAGCGTGATGAGACGGCCGGAAGCCGAGACGCGCGAATCGCACGAATCGTAGGAACCGGCTGCATGGCGCTGCGCGACGCGAGATGACATGTTCCAAACCTTCCTTCTCAAAACTTTTCAGTGCGCGATATACGCACCGAAAGCCAAGATAAAACGAAAATTTTTTAAAGAACAGTCTTGATTTTTAATTTGTCTTGATGTATTACGCATGGAGAATCAGCGGAATTCCGCCATTCCTGTTTTTACCATCTTCGGCGTGTCATCTCACATCGTGGCACGCTCGCAGCATGCTCGTCGAACTCGACGCGCCGGAATCCGCCACCTCCGGCGAAGCCTGTTGTATCCGCCGCCAATAAGCGAGCCGCACGCATCAAACGTTCCGCAGCCAAGCGCCCGCATTGACGAAACGGGCGCATAAGGTCTCACCCTCAACAAACGAACGCGCTAGCATCAGGAGTATGGATTCTTCCGTTTCGCTCGCGCAGCGCATGCCGTATACCACCGCTTTCCCCAAGGCGCTCGGCACCGGCTTGCTGATTTCGACCGCCCGCCCTGTTTCCGCGGAGCTGCGTGCCGAAATGGAGCGACTCATCGACGAATACGAGCATGCGCTTTCGCGGTTTCGCGCTGATTCGCTGGTTGCGCACATCGGCAATGCGGAGCATGGCGGGCATTTCGATTTTCCCGATTGGGCCGGCCCGCTATTCGATTTGTACGACGCGCTGCACGCCGCCACGCGCGGTGCGATCGACCCGTGCGTGGGCGAGGACCTGATTCGTCTCGGTTACGATCCCGCGCTGAGTTTCACCGTTGAAGCCGACGCCGGCGAGCGCCTGGGCGCGCTGCACGGACGGGCCGTATGGGGTCGTGATGTGGTTCGTTCGAGTGGTACGACATTGGTTACACGCAGTCCGGTTCATGTGGATTTCGGCGCGTGCGGCAAGGGTTATCTGGTGGATTCGCTGGGCGGATTGCTCACCGATTCAGAACTTTCGCGCACATCGCATGTCAAGTCAGCCGAAACGACCAACCCGACATGCCAATCTTCCACCTCAGACAGCAAACGCGAAAGCGCTGCCCCGGAATTTGTGATTGATGCGGGCGGCGATCTGCTGGCGCGCACGAACAAGCCGATCCGTGTGGCGCTTGAGGATCCGGATGATCCGTCCTGCGCGGTCGGCGTCGCACTGATCGGCGATGGCGCGTTCTGTGCGAGCGCGCCCAGCCGTCGCCATTGGGAGGTGGCGGTGAACGAACAGACGCATCTGGCGATTCACCACCTGCTCAACGCCATCGACGGCCTGCCCGTGCAACAAACGGAAGCCGCCTGGGTTGCGGTGCGATCCGCGTCATTTGGCGACTATCCGACTGCGGTGGCGGACGGGTTGGCTACGGCGCTGTTCGTTGCGGATCCGAATGAACTGCGCAGCGTTTTTGTTTTCGATTGCGCCACGTTGGACGTCGACCGTCACGCCACCATCAGTGCCGGTTTCCCCGGCCGCTTCTTCTGATTTCCAACAAAACTCACGGAATGAGGTTGCCGGCGGCCACGTACAGGTCCCACCAATCCTGCTTGTCGAGGTCGATGTCCGCGCCGTCGAGCATTTCGCCCAGCCGGGTGGGGTTCATCGAGCCGAGCACGATCTGGATCTTCGCCGGATGCCTGAGCACCCATGCGGTGGCGATGGCGTTGGCGCTCACGCCGTACTTGGCGCCCTTTTCGTCCAGTGCCTTGTTCAGCTCCGGGAAGTGCTCGTTGCCTACGAACGGGCCGTATTCCGTGCCGGACTGGAACGGGCTCCACGCCTGGATGGTCATGTGGCGCAGTCGCGAGTAGGACAGCAGGCCGTCCGAATGGTTGGCCACGACCATGCCTTCGGCGCCGGAGTTGGTCATCAGCTCGTCGCTGACCATCTGCGCGTGCATCAGGCCGAACTGCAGCTGGCTCGCTTCAAGCCTCATGGCCGGGTCGTCGCCGAGCCAGGACTGCAGCAGTTCCGCCTGCCACGGGTTCACGTTGCTCACGCCGAAGTGGCGCACTTTGCCCGCCTTGTGCAGGGTGGTGAACGCTTCGACGATTTCTTCGGCCTCCATCAGGGTGTCGGGCCTGTGCAGGAGCGCGAAGTCCACGTAGTCAGTGCCGAGCGCTTCCAGTTCCTCGTCGAGTCGCGTGATGAGGTGCTTCGCGGAGAAGTCGTAGCGGGTGGCGTGCACGTTGTTCGGGTCGCTGAAGTCGATGTTGATACCGAACTTCGTCTGCAGGAAGATGTCCTCGCGCTTGAGCCCGGCGTCCTTCCACGCGCGGCCGAGCACACGCGAGCTGGCATGGTCGTGGTTGACGTTGAATCCGTAGATGTCCGCCGTGTCGAAGAAGTTGACTCCATGCTCGGCGGCCGTACGCACGACTTCTGCCGCAGCGTCCGCATCCAGCGCGTCCATGCGCATCACGCCGAGCGCCGCCTGCGATGCGACCACTGCCGATTTGCCGATTTCGATGCTTTTCATGACTGCCCACTTTCTTTGTGATTTTCAAATACGTCAATCGATTGACGTCAGTCACCTCAATGGTAAATCCGCCGTCCCGTCAGCGCAACACAATAAAAATGCCGAAGCCAAAACGCAAAAATCCGAAGGGGTGGTCCCTCCGGATTTTTTAGCGAGTCAGCACACCAACCTCACTCGGCCAGCGTGAACTGGCTGTTGTAGATGTCGGCGTAGAAGCCGCCCTTGGCGAGCAGTTCCTCGTGCGTGCCGCGTTCCACGATGTCGCCGCCGTTCATCACCAGGATCATGTCGGCGTCGCGGATGGTGGACAGGCGGTGCGCGATCACGAAGCTCGTGCGGCCCACGGTCAGCGCGTCCATCGCCTTCTGGATCAGCTCCTCGGTGCGTGTATCGACCGAGGAGGTGGCCTCGTCGAGGATCAGGATCGGCGCGTCCTCCACCATCGCTCGCGCGATCGTCAGCAGCTGGCGCTGGCCCTGGGAAAGCGACGCCTTGTCGTCGAGCACGGTGTCGTAGCCGTTCGGCAACGACATGATGTAGTGGTGCAGGCCGACGGCCTTGCATGCGGCCACGATCTGCTCGTCGGTGACGTCCTTCTTCGAATACGCGATGTTTTCACGCACTGTTCCACGGAACACCCACGTGTCCTGCAGCACCATGGAGAACTGGTCGTGCACGTTCCAACGCGGTACGGACTTGGTGTCGATGCCGTCAATCGAAATCGTGCCACCGGAAATCTCGTAGAAGCGCATCAGCAGGTTGACCATGGTGGTCTTGCCGGCGCCGGTCGGGCCGACGATAGCCACCTTCTGGCCGGCCTTCACGGACGCGGAGAAGTCGTTGATGATGGTCTTGTCCGCGTCGTAGCCGAAGCGCACGTGGCTGAATTCCACGTCGCCGCGCACCGGCTGCGGCTTGCCGTCCGCACCGACGCCCAGCAGCGCCTGCTTGCCGGTTTCGTCGGACAGTTCCGGCTCCTCAAGGAAGCCGAAGACGCGTTCGGATGCGGCCGCGCAGCGCTGCAGGTTCTGGAACGCCTGCGCGAACTGGGACAGCGGCTGCGTGAACAGGCGGATGTACATCATGAACGCCACGATCACGCCGAATTCGATCTTGCCGTCCATGGCGAGCACCGCGCCGACCACGCACACCACCACGTAGCCGAAGTTGCCGACGAAGTTCATGATCGGCATCATCAGGCCGGACAGGAACTGGCTTTTCCAGCCGGACACGTACAGGTCTTTGTTGTACTTCTCGAACTGCTCGATGGAGCGTTCCTCGCCGCAGTATGCCTTGACCACGGTGTGGCCGGTGTACATTTCCTCGACGTGGCCGTTGACGTCGCCGAGCGCCACCTGCTGGCGGGTGAAGTACTTCTGCGACACCTTCATGATCACGCCCATGATGATCAGGCCGAGCAGCGCGGAGCCGATGGCGCACAGCGTCATGGTCACGTTGTTGTAGAACATCATGATGAGCGCGCCGAAGAACAGCGTGATCGATGTGATCAGCGAGCCGACCGACTGGCCGAGCGTCTGTCCGATCGCGTCGACGTCGTTGGTGATGCGGCTCAGCACGTCGCCGTAGCTGACTTTGTCGAAATATTTCAGCGGCAGGCGATTGATTTTCTGGCTGATCGCCTCACGCAGCTGCTGTGCCGTGCGTTGCGTGACGTTGGCCATCAGCCAGCTTTGCAGGTAGCTCAGCAGCGCGTACCCGACGTACAGCGCGACGAGCAGCCATGCGATGCGCGACACCGCGTCCATATCGATCGAATTCATGACGGGCTTGCCGTGCACCATGGCCGGCAGACCCTTCGTGATCTCGTTGGTCATGTCCTTGAGCTTATCCGGGCCGATGATCTGGCACACCGTGCCGGCAGCGCCCAGAACCAGCGCGAGAATCATCACCGGAATGTACCGGCTGCAGAATTTCACGAGCTTCTTCATCACTCCGCCGAAGTCCTTCGGCTTTTCCACGGCCCCACGGCCGCGTCCCATTCCTCTTGGCATGCCTCCCCTTTCAGCGCTTCAGTTCGTCTTCGCTCAACTGCGATTCGGCGATCTGCCGATACACTTCGCACGTGTCGAGCAGTTCCTCGTGCGTGCCCTGGCCGACCACTTTGCCGTCGTCGAGCACGATGATGCGGTCGGCATTCATGATGGTGCCGATGCGCTGCGCGACGATGAGTTTCGTGGAATCCTTCGCTTCCTTTTCGAGCGCGTCACGTACGGCACGGTCGGTTTTGAAGTCGAGCGCGGAGAAGGAATCGTCGAAGATCAGGATTTCCGGATGACGGTAGACGGCGCGTGCGATCGACAGACGCTGCTTCTGCCCGCCCGAAACGTTGGAACCGCCCTGCGAAATGCCGGAATCGTGCTTCTTCTGCTTTTTGTCGATGAATTCCGTCGCCTGCGCGACGTCGCATGCGCGGCGCACGGTGTCGTCGTCGCGGTCCGTATCTCCGTACGCGACGTTGCTGGCGATCGTTCCCTTGAACAGGAACGACTGCTGCGGCACGTAGCCGATCTTGTCGCGCAACGCCTTCAGCTTGTAGTCGCGCACGTTGACGCCGTCGACGAGCACCTCGCCTTGCGTGGCGTCGTAGAAACGCGGCACGAGGTTGATGAGGGACGATTTTCCGGAGCCGGTCGAGCCGATGAACGCCACCGTCTGACCCTTCTTGGCTTTGAAATTGACGCCTTCCAACATGGCCTGACGCGAGTCGGGGTAGGCGAAGCTCACATTGCGGAATTCGATTTCGCCTTCCTCGCCCGGCTTGCCCGCGTCCTGCGTGCCGTCGGTGACCATCGGCTCGGTGTCGATGACTTCGAGCACGCGCTGCGCGGACACGTCGGCTCGCGGCCAGAGCACGAACACCATGCTCAGCAGCAGGAAGCTCATGATGACCTGGATGGAGTAGCTGGAGAACACCACCATGTTGGAGAAGGTGGTGAGCTTGTCGAGCGCTTCGGCGGCGTCGATGAGGTAGGCGCCGATCCAGTAGACGGCCAGCATCAGACCGTTCATGACGGTGTTCATCAACGGCATCATGATGGCCATGGAACGGTTGGTGAACAGCTGGGTCTCGGTAAGTTCCTTGTTGGCCTCGGTGAACTTGTCTTCCTGGTACTCCTCGGCGTTGTATGCGCGCACCACGCGCAGGCCGGTGAGGTTCTCGCGCGCCACGAGGTTGATATTGTCGGTCAGGCGCTGCATGGCCTTGAACTTCGGCATGACAAAGCTCATGATCACGCTGATCACCGCCAACAGCACGGCTACTGCGATGCCGGTGGCGAACGTCCATTCAAGGCCTTTGTTCGCGATTTTGCACACGGCCCACACGGCCATGATCGGCGCTTTGATCAGCATCATCAGACCCATGGTCACGAACATCTGGATCTGCGTGATGTCGTTCGTGGAGCGGGTGATGAGCGATGCGGTGGAGAAACGGTTCATTTCCGCCGGTCCGAAGCTTTCCACCTTCTTGAATTCGAGCGAGCGCAGACGTTGGCTGAACGACGCGCCGACGCGCGCGGCGATGAAGCCGGTGACGACCGCGCACGCCACCGATCCGAGCGAGACGAGCAGCATTTTGCCGCCCGCTATCCAGATATCACTCATTTCACTGCCCGGCGTTTCCACGAGCTGTGTGATGTCAGCCATGTAATCCGGTAGCGTCAGATCGAACCAGATCTGACCGACGATGCTGACCAGTGCAATGAGCATCTGGACTATCTCCGCTTTGGAGAGGTATCGCACAATGCGAAGCATGCTTGGTTCCTTCTCTTACGTTTTGTTGGCTTGGTTAATTCGGTTAGCTGATTTGCGATTATCGAATCGCAATTGTTTACACTGTAAATTTCTTGCAGTGTGAAGTATTATGCAACTTCCTGTGTGTTTTCTGAGAATGCCTTGGCGACCTCTTCTGGGGTCGGACGCGGCTTGCCGGGCATGCACAGCGACATGTACGTGGTGAATTCCTCGGTAAGCTCAACGAATTCGCGCGCGCGGCGCTCCCCCATTTGCGAGAAGATCCAGCAGATCGCCTCACGCATGCTTTCGCGCTGACGTTCGGCGCGTTCCCTGCCGGCTTCGGTAAGGTCCACGTGCACCACACGGCGATCGTCAGGGTCGGATTCGCGCGTGATCTGGCCTTTTTTCTCCAGTGCGGACAACAGTGCGGACACGCGTCCGGTGGTGGTTTTCATCGAAGCGGCGAGTTGCGATGGCGTCAGCGGACCCTTCCTATACAGTTCCTGCACCGCAAAGGGTTCACCCTTCGCGCCTTTCACCATCTCCTGCTGCATGCGCGAGCGTTTATCCCATGTGCTGGTCGCCAATTCGTGGAATAGTTCCTCTTCAAAACCCACGCGGCACCTCCTTACGTTGCAATCGTCATCATAATATCTTACAGTGTAAACAATTTATATCGTAAGTTATTTTCGGACGATCTGCGGTGCGCAGAAGACTGAGATGGTACGAAAGCCGCGGAAATTACGAAAGAGACGAAAATGGCCGCGGCCCGAATCGCAATTATTGTGCGGAATCGGGCGCGGCCAACCGTACGGACTGCTTGAAACTCAGCCGCGACGGGCGTCGACTGACGCGTTCAGCATCGCCAGTTCGTCCGGTGTAAGCGTCAATTCGGTGGCGGCGAAGGAATCGTTGATCTCCTGAGGATTGCGGGCGCTAGGAATGGTGAACAGACGTTCGTAACGAGTCAATTCCCATGCCAGCACCACGCGCTGGTAGGAGCAGCCATGATTGCCTGCGACTTCACGGAACGGGTCGTACGCGCGCTGGTCGAACGCGTCGAGGAAGCCGCCGAGGGGGCTCCAGCACACGAACGCGAGTCCAAGTTCCGCGCAGTGCTCCATCGTATGCTCAGGGTCGGAGTGCGAGGGCGAGAACTGGTTCTGCACGGCGATCAGCTTGTCGCCGAGAATCTCGCGGGCGATGTCGATCTGCGCGTTGTCCACGCGGGAAATGCCCGCGTACCGGATCACGCCCTCATCAAGCAGCTGCTTCAGCGCGCCGACCTGGTCCTCATAAGCCACTTCCGGGTCCGGTCCGTGCGAGTACAGCAGGTCCAGCGCCTCCACGCCGAGGTGCGCGGCCGACTCCTTTGCGTCGCAGATCATCGTTTCCGGACGCGAATCCGCCATCCACCCGTACTGGCTGCCCACAGCCTGCAAATGCTGGCGTTCCGGCTCGTTTTCGGCAACGTTCGGCGCCTCCATGGTGCGGCGATAGCCGGTTTTGGTTGCAATCAGCACTTCGTCGCGCGGACCGTCCCAGCTGGCGAGCGCGTCGCGCACCATTTTTTCGCCGTAGCCCAGGTCTTCGGCGGTGCCGGTGCCGGGTTGGCTTGGCAGGTAATACGACCAGGCGGTGTCCAGATATCGCACGCCCGCGTCCAAGCCGGCGTGGATCGTGCGGATCGCCGTATCGCGGTCCGGGCGGCCCTCAATCGCCAAAGCCATCGTGCCCATGCCGAGCCGTGGAATCGCAAATCCCGCCAATTCGCCCATGTTCCGTGCGGTCGTCATAACCGTCTCCCTTCCGTCGCCACATCCGTCGCTACAAAATCCGCCACCCATTCTCGCACAAAACAGCGCGCGCCGGGTTGTCGGGCGGGTGCGGGAAGATGAGAGCACAACCGAACGGGAGCCGAAAGGCTGAGAGGGAGCTCGACGAGCTTCGACCGAGGACTTGATGCGGGTAATGCCGCCGTAAGGAGACGGGTTGTTCGCGCCGCAAGGCGTATCTCATCTTCCGTTCGCGATAACCGAATATCGCGTGATTAGGGTCACGGAGGGGCGCACCACCTCATAGGGTACGGTTCCTTCGGCGACCCTTTTTTCGTACCAACCGTGAATGTCCGATTCACCGGAAGCAAACGCTCGGAAGCCCACAAAGCAGTTCTGAACGTCCGTTTCGGCGGGAACGGCACTCGTGGGGCCTGACATACAGAAGGGAACCGAAATGATCATCAACGGCAAAGAAGAGGACGTCGCCACGCCGATCACCGTGGCCGAACTAGTGGAGCAGCGCGGTCTGCGCGCCGACCGCGTGGCCGTGGAGCTCAACGGTGAAATCGTGCCTCGCACCCAGCGTGCGCAGACGCAGCTCAAGGGCACCGACACGTTGGAAATCGTCACGTTCGTGCAGGGCGGCTGAGCACAGCAGCGAAACAAACCATACGAACGGAAACGAGAATACGAGAACAACCATGACTTTTGAACCATCCGCATCGCAGGCGCAGATCGACGCCCGCCAGCACGCTTTCGACAACCAGCCCGACCCGGCCACGCTGGTCAGCCGCGAGGAGATCCGCGCGGCCCTGCTCGACCGCCACACCGCCGCCACGCAGGACAAGCTCGACGCGGCGCACGTGGCCATTTGCGGCTGCGGCGGCCTCGGCTCCACCATCGCGGTGGCGCTGACCCGCATCGGCGTCGGCCACCTGCACTTGATCGACTTCGACCGCGTGGATATGACGAACCTGAATCGCCAGCAGTATTTCCTGAAGGACCTCGGCCAGTACAAGACGGAGGCGCTGCGCAGCAATCTGCGCCAAATCAACCCGTTCACGGACATCACCATCGACACCGTCAAGGTGACCGACGAGAACGTGCCGACGCTGTTCGAAAACGAGGACATCATCTGCGAGGCGTTCGACGTGCCGGAAAACAAGACGATGCTCGTCAACGCGGTGCTGGAGAATCTGCCGGGCAAGAAGCTCGTCAGCGCGTCCGGCATGGCCGGCTTCCGCAGCTCCAACCTGGTGAGCACGCGTCGCGTTTCGAAGAACTTCTACTTCTGTGGCGATGGCGAGACGGCTCCGGTACCGGGTGCCGGCCTGATGGCGCCGCGCGTGGGCGTGGTCGCCTGCCACGAAGCGAACATGATCACGCGACTGATCCTCGGCGAGGAAGACGCCTGACGCACTGCTACGTTACTCCACTGCCGTAATCGAAATTTTTATTGCGATTACAAACGCACGTTGCACACAACACAACAGCGACGCAACGGCAACACAACAGCAGCACAGCAATCGCAACAACAGCAACACCAAACACCCCAACGAAAGGAACCGACGATGAGCACCGAAAACACCATCACCACCGCAGCCGCCGACGTCGCGGCCGCACCGAACGCCACGCTTGACGAGCTGGTCGGCACCACCACGAACACGGCGATCCTGCCGGAGCCGGACGCGCACGCGTACGACGAGATCGCCACAGGAGACGCCGATCCGTTGATTCTCGGCGGCCACAAGTTCACCAGCCGCTTCATCCTCGGTTCCGGCCGTTACGACCTGAACCTCATCAAGGCCACCATCGAGAACGCGGGCACGCAGATCGTCACCATGGCGCTGCGCCGCTGCCGCACCACCGAAAACAACCTGCTCGACTACATTCCGAAGGGCATCACCATGCTGCCGAACACGTCGGGCGCGCGCAACGCCGAGGAGGCGGTGCGCATCGCACGTCTGGCCCGCGAAGTGTGCCAGACGGACTTCGTGAAGGTGGAAATCGAGCACGAGGCGAAGTATCTACTGCCAGACAACGAGGAGACCATCAAGGCCACGGAAAAGCTGGCCAAGGAGGGCTTTGTGGTCATGCCGTACATGTTCCCGGACCCGATCGCAGCGAAGCGTCTTGAGGACGCGGGCGCAGCTTGCGTGATGCCGCTCGGCGCGATGATCGGCTCGAACAAGGGCCTGCGCGCACGTGACTTCATCGAGGTGATCATCAAGAACTCCAACGTTCCGGTGATCATCGACGCGGGCATCGGCCGGCCGAGCCAGGCCGCGGAGGCCATGGAGATGGGTGCGGACGCGGTGATGGCATACACGGCGATCGCTTCCGCCGGCAACATTCCGCTGATGGCGCGCGCTTTCAAGAATGCGATCGAGGCCGGCCGTGAAGCGTACCTGTCCGGCCTGGGAAAGGTTACGGAGGACCACGCCGTGCCGTCCAGCCCGACGAACGAAGCCGACTACATCGGCTGATTCGCGCCGATTTCGTACGATTCGTGCACTAACGTTTCGCACTGTTTTATTGCGATTACACGACGAGGGTCGGTGGAAACGCACATTTTCGCAAGGTTTCCACCGGCCCTCTTTCGTCGGATGCGCGACACGTAGCGCAACACGCGCATGCCACGCATACCGCAGCGACAGGCAATACGTCTACTTCCCTAGAGCCGCTTTCAAATCGCGGTTCTGGAATCGCTCGTGCAGCAGGCAGTAGCCGCCGAACACGACGAGCCACAGCAGGCCGGCGATGGCGGAACCGCGCGTATCTGCGGACAGGAACAGCGTGACGTACACGAACACGTAGAACGCAATCGCAATCCAGTCGCACACCTGCCATGCCGGCATGACGAAGCCGTCCGGCAGGAAGTCGGCGCTTTGACGGTAGCGGCGGTGCGCAAGCATCGTCAGGATGTAGATGAAGATCACGACGGCGCTGGCGGCCGAAGCGAACAGCACGAACGCACCGGAAACGCCCGGAATCGCGTTAACCAGCGGGGAGAACAGGATCATACAGCCGGACACGATGATCGCCTTCGCCGGCACCTTGCGTTTCGACACTTCGCCGAAGCGCTGCATGGCCGGCGATTCGGAGTCCTGCGCAAGCTGGTACAGGTGGCGGCCCGCCGAGTAGATTAGCGAATTGAGTGCCGACGCGGCTGCGGTGATCACCACGAAGAACACGAGCGCGGCGGCCCAGTCGAGGCCAGCGTATTTGAACACCATGATGAACGGGGAGCCGAACGAGCCGTCCGCGTTCTGGTGGAAGTTGCGCCACGGCACGATGGCCATGATGGCCACGAGCGCGCCCACGTAGAAGATGAGGATGCGCATGATCAACTCGTTGACGGCCTTCGGCAGCACTTTGCGCGGGTTCTGGGTTTCGGACACGGTCACACCCACGAATTCGATGAGCTGGTAGGCGAAGAACACCATCTGGAAGCTCATGAAGAAGTTCATCCAGCCATTCGGCGCAAGCTGGAAGCCGTCGGCAATGTTCGTAAGGCTCACAGTGGCACCGGAAACCGTGCCGTCCACGCCTTCGATATGCGTGGCCGGGTAGCTGAAACCGAGGAACAGCATCACCACGGCGGTGACAATCAGACCCACAATCAGTGTGATTTTGATCATGGAGAACCAGAATTCCGCCTCGCCGAACACTTTCACGGCAATGAGATTGATGCCGGTGAGCGCCACGAGGAAGCACAGTTCGATAAGCCATTTCCATGATTTGAGGTCTATGCCGAACGTACCGAAGAACGTGACGAAATACGTGCTGACGGCTGTGATTTCGGTCATGCCGGTCAGGATGAGCACGATCCAGTACGTCCAGCCGGCGAATTTGCCCCACGCGCGGCCGAGGTAGCGGGTGATGAAGTTGATGAAGGTGTGCTGGCTTGGGTCGCTGTACATCATTTCGCCGATGGCGCGCATGAGCAGGAACATGATGAGGCCCACGCCGATGTACACGAGGATGATGCTCGGTCCGGTCAGCGCGATCGACTTGCCGGAGCCGAGGAACAGGCCGGTGCCGATGGTGCCGCCGATGGCGATGAACTGGACGTGGCGGTTTTTCAGGCCGCGTTCCATGTCGTTGTCTTTGTCGAGGCTTTCGATGGATTTGATATGCGCGGTTTCCGTCGCTTCGGACGTGCTTGTACCAGTTTTTCCGGTTTTCGTATTCCCAAAAGTCATAATGTTCACACCCTACCGCGCCAACCGCACAATCTCCGCCGTTGTTCGCACCGCGAAATGCGCTATATGTGGCAGATTCGCATCTTTTCCAAAAAACGCTTTGCGACGGGTGGAGTCAGCTTGCCAAGGTTTTCAGCTTGCCACGGAGCGATTCGTTTTCGCGTTCCAGCTCGTCGATGCGCCGAGCCTGTTGTTTGATGATGACAAGCGCCGTCTCGCTGTCAAGGCCGCTGCTCGCGCTGAGAGGTGCAGGCGGCACGGCGATGGCAGCCGCATCGGACGGGACGGGCACGTCAGCGGATATATACCCCCCCCCCGACACGTTCGCCCCGTCCAGCGGATGCGGAGCATTTCCAATGTTCGCCTTATCGGGATTGGCGATTCCTGCGATGTCGTCGAGTTTCTCCTTGCGCGTCACCGCATGAACATACAGGTTGACGAGCTCCGTAATGATTTCGCCGTTACTCATGTTACTGCTACCACTCACGGATTTGAGGACGGCAGCCTTCCAACGCGCCACACTTCGCGTTCTATACGTTTATACCCAATCAGTTCCGGCGGCAATCCCGCCTCGCGGAAGATTTTGGTCGGCGATTCCCCCGCAAGATACCGTATGACACACACCTGTTTGAAAGCGTTGGAGTACGTGATGCGGTCTTTCGATACGTTGGCCACCGCCGGCAGATCCCGCAACATTTGGAGCTCTTCCATGCTGAATGATCCTCCACCGCGCATCGTTTTACCCCCTTTGCTATACCCCGTAATGAAGCAAGTGTATATCCGACTTCTCACAAGCAGCTTTTCAAATATTGCTGACCGTATATCACTTCAACCGGTCGGTCACACATCAATGCGGGCGATTATGGAATATCCACAACCGCCCGCATTGACTTTTATTGCGAGTGAGTCAATTCACAACTCACTCACACCGAACGCATGCGCTCAGTACGTGCGGCGACGACTCTTGACCGCCACAGCCACGCCAGCGCCACCCACCAGCAGCGCCACGACGGTGAACAACACGGTTCCCGCGGCACCGGTCAGCGGCAGCTGAGTGACATTCTTCACGTTCAGCACGGTAGCGGTGGCATTCGCAGTGGTGTTATCGACCGGTTGGACCTGACGAAGGGCATCCGGCTCGAAGGTGACGAGACCTTCATCTGTGATCTCCACATTGAAAGTGACCCTGAAGTTCTGGGCGTAGCCGGTCGGAGCCTGAGTCTCCACAACCGTGTAGGTTCCTGCCGCAAGACCCGCGACCTTCACCAAACCATCATTCTCAGTAATGAACGTCTTGGCATCATTCTGATTGGAAACAAACGACCACGCACCGTCCTCAGCCTGCTTAAGGAACTTGCCCTCCGCATTCTTGACAACGAACTTGGCGCCGGCTAGAGGCTTGGCCTCATTCCCTTCCTTGCCAATCTTCGTGAACTGGAAACCGTAGGTCTTAAGGACAGTCTTGCCTTCACCGCTGGTACCATCCTTGGTGGTGATTGTGGCCTTGTTGTCCACACTGCCGCTCAAGCCATCCAACGCATCCTTGGTGACGGTGCCCTGGTACGACACGACGATCGTCCTACCGGCCAGCGTTGTGGCATCGGCAAAATAGATGGTCGTGGTGGTGCCGGATTGAGCATTGCCTTCCTGCGTTATCGTGTACAGATCGGGATTCACAGTAGTATGATCTCCGAACTGGACCTTGAAGTCACTCTTTGCCGCAATCCGCAAACCTTTGGACGCGGTATCGGTAATGGTAAAGGGGTACGCATCCCAGCCAGCCGCAGCATGAGGAACGTCCGCGGCCACAGTGAAGTCCACGGTGTCGCCCACCTTTACGCTCTTACCGTTCACATCCACGTCATTCATCCGGGCGAACTTGAGCGGCTCGTCGGTCGGATTCGCGTTCTTCGCGTTGAACTGGCCTTCAGTCGTGATGTTGCCCTGACCGGTCGTCGTATCGGCCGCAATCCTCAGATTGGACAGTCCATTGACGGTGGTGGCCACCACAGCCGGAGTTCCCGACGTCACAGTCGTTTCGCCAGCCTTGGTGAACGTATCCTTCACCAGATACCAGCCTTCTCCGTTCACATTGACCGCCTGGCTCTTATTTGCCTGCTCCGTAGTTACGGTCAGGCCAGTACCATCAGGTCCTGCCGGCGGAGTAATTCCAGCCAAGGTCTTGGCGAAGACACGGAGCTGATCCGCAGTGAACGTCGCCACATAGGCGGCTGGATTATCCTTGTACTCTGTCGGGATGCCGTTGTGGCTTCCATCAGCCGCGTCAGCAGCGGTGGTCACAGCTCCCTTCCATGCGTCAACCGTTTTCACTTCGACCGAGCCATCGCCAGGATTCTCAAACATGGCAAACTTGTATGGCGTGTACGTATGGCCTTCCTGTGCGTGGTTAACTTGCAGCAATGGAGCATCATCAGCCTGTGCGGCGGCGACGCCGATGGCCATGCCGCTCAGCAACGTTGCCGCGGCGGCCAGCCCTGCGAAAAGCTTCCTCATCTTCATGAGAATCTCCTCTTCCTTGATTGTTGGTTACTGTGTTCTGCAATCGCGGGAGGCGGGAACCCAACGCGCCCCCGCGATCCGCAAATCCTGTGTTATTCAGCTGAGCCGCTTCTTACGTCTCCACTGGTCGGCCGCAGCGACGGCGAGCAATGCCAGCACGCCAACTCCGCCGGCCGCAATCTGCCACCATCGTTCCGCACCCATGCGGCCCGTCAATGGCAGTGACGATGCCGAAATGTATTGGTTGGTGAACAGCATTGGCTGGGTCTCGTCCCAATTCGAACCAGCGGCACCATAATCGGTTTTCAGCTGGGTCACGGATTCGACAACGGCCTTCCATTCACCGGACGTTCCGTCTTTCATCACGGACACGACCACCCGGTATTCCGCCTGCGAGTAATACATTGCGGAAGCATTACCAGCGTTCTCCGTCACAAGATATGTGTACTCGGCTTCACCTGCGTCATACGTGATGTCGCCGAAGTAAGCAACGTGATCGTCAGACGAATCGCGTTTCACCGTCACCGTGCACGCCGACTGGTTCTTGCAGGAAGCTGGCATCGGCGCGTCTGGATTGGAATCGTCTGCCTTCAGCTTGAAAGTGAACTCGTCGGAATCCTTCCAATCGCGCCCCTTCAGCTCCTTCTGCACGCCAATCGCATGCGTCAGCATGGTCTGCTTCAACGTGTTGGTGATGACTACTGTGGCGTTCTGCGATGCCGTGGATTCCGGCACCGTCACCACATTGCCGTCAGCAAGATTTCCATCGCCGACTTTGTACTGGTAGGAAGCCTTCCACAAGTGGCTGTCCGGTTCGACTTCCGTCACCGTGTACCTCTTTTGGGCGCCTGCCGGAATAATCACGTCAGTGGACCATTTGCCGTTATCGTCAGACTTCAGCGTGACCGTCTTATAGGTGCCGTTGCCCTGTTTGATATCCACCGTGATGCTTTCCGGCTTCTGGCCGTCACCACTCCACTGCTTGTCGACGTGCAGTGTGGAATGCACCACCTGGATTACCGGGTGCGGATACAGGTTCTCACTGCACTTATGATCCACGCCATCGGCCGAGTACGCCAGGCACGCGGAATCGTTCGCATGGAAACCCGGCTGGTTCGAGGACGTGGCGTTTCCCGGCAGATCGGTGTTCGCGTCACCCTTTACGCCGTCATATCCATCCTTACCGGCGTTCAGGTTGGCGGCATACTCGTCATACGCTTTCTGCGTGGGTTTCACGTTGTATTCCAGCGTGTATGTCACGTTGTGGGCCAGAGCCTTCAGGAATGCGACCGTGAATTTCTTCGTGCTCGCGTCATACGTCAAGGTGTAATCGACATTCTTAGTCAAGGAGACCACCTTGCCGGAAGCATCCTTGGCAACGACCTTGTAGTTGCTATCCGCAAGCTCGACATAGCCGGAGAGCGTGTCCTCCATGGTCACCTTGGTGTATGCGGATGTGGTGGTCTCGCTCTTCTCAATCTCGTCGAAGATGGCATTCAGCTCCGAAGCGTTCGTGGCGGCCTTGTAATACCCGGCGTCTTTATCTCCGTCGCCACGATTGTCGTACGCTGTCGCCTTTGGGAAGTTGCTGGACACCGCATGCATGAACTGATTCTCTTTGCTGGAGAGCGAGGAAGGCTTGGCACTGGCGAAGATGCCGATGGAATACACCGTGGCGCCACCATCTTTCAATTCCTTGGCAGCTTCGACGGCCTTATTTGCCACTTTACCCTCGAAGCCACTAGACGATGTAGGCGAACCATCCGTGAAAAAGATAACGACCTTCTTCGCATCGGTTCGAGCACTGCCCATCATCTTGGCCGCAAGATTGAATCCATTGTCGGCTCGGGTGGCGCCAGCGGCTTTGAGTTTGCTGACTTTGTTCTTCAGACCGTTCATATCCGCAGTCAGATCGCTAACGATTTGGGAGTAGTTGTAGGTGTACCCACCACTTCGGTACGTGTCATCCCCGATTTTGTCCTTTTCGTTGCCGGCGAACTTCACCAGTCCAACGTGAACCAGTTCGGAACCGGCCTCCGTATTAGTGTTCGCAGCTTCATCAAGAAATGCTTTAACCGCTTCTTTCAGTGCGTCTAACCGCTTGGTCCGATCCGTCTTACTCATCGGATCGTCCATCGAACCGGACACATCCAGCACCAGCGTGAAGTCGATCGGCTGGGTGGTGGTGACCGTGGTGCTGTTGACGGCGCCCTTCACATCCACGTTCACGGTGTAACTGCCATCATCGTTCTTCTTGATGCGCTTATGCTTCTCCGGAGCGCCCAACTGAGAACCGGTCTCGTTCTGCGCAACCGACTGCGCCCGATTTGCTCGCGCAATCGGTTGAGCGGACAACGTAACTGGCTGCTCATCAGGTTGTTCAGATTGTTGTTCAGATTGTTGTTCAACCTCCTGCTCAACCCACTGCTCAGTCTCTTCTTCCGTTTCTTGTTCGACTTGCTGGTAAGCCTCTTGATCTGACGGCTGCTCTTGCTCTGACGGCTGCTCTTCTCCCACCATCAAATTTTGTTCCACCGGCTGTGAATCCTCTTGCCCAGATTCTTGCAATACCGGCTGCTCGATTTGTTGTTCCAAGGCTCCCGTGGCATCTTCCGCCGCCGCTGACGAAGCAGTGACGCACCCCACGCCGGCGAGCATTGCGACCGTCGCGACGGCCGCAATGACACGACGCGTGAACAGACCTGTGCCCCTCGCCCTGTTTCGCTCAAAGACGTGTCTCATACGCCTACCCCCTTGTACCGTTAAGCGATCGGGGAAATACCTTCCTCCTTCGACCGGTATATTTGATGCGTCTTCGCTTCACATACCGTCCGACAATCGCTTCGTTGCCTAAACCTTAAGGAGAAAAACAGAGGGATACATACCCTCCCAACGAGGTAATCAAGGGGATATACTTTCCTTGAAATCGCACATATCATCGCGATTCTAGAGTATTCTCGCCCCCGTAAATCGCGATGCAAAAACTATAAGCAAACGTTGTCATGTCTCTTTCAGAATTTTCCCCGACAAAAAAGCATCTGTCAAGTGCAACATTAACGCCATCAACCCCTAGTTGCGCTTTGGCCACCAAGCGGCATGCCTACGGACATACCACGGACAGCGGAGCAGCCAAACCAACAACAAACCGACCAGCAACGTGACAGCTGACACCACGCCCGCAATCACACGCACATCTTTTGCCGCATCATCCTCCGCGGGAATCTCTTCGGGAATGGCGGAACGTAATGCCGAAACCAACAGACGATGCGTATTCACACCGTACGGAGTGCATGTCATCAACGTGACCCGATCCTCGCCAGAGGTAATCTTCAATTGCGATGTGTCGTTAGGTTCGATTTCGGTAATACGATCCACCATATAGCCAAGCGTATGGCCCATCACATCGATATAGAAGTAATCGCCAACCCGCATCTCATCCAAACGCGTAAACATTGAGGCTTCAACCAAACCGCGATGTCCGGTAATCACCGCATGCGTATCCTTGCCACCCACCGGCAGACTACTGCCATACAAATGCCCCGCACCGGACGCAAGCGTCTGCTCCGACGTGCCATGGTAGATCGGCAAATCCACAGAAATCTTTGGAATGCGGATGGAACCCATCACGCCATCGCCAGTATCCAGCAAACGCTGGTATTCCGCGTCTTTGGAGCTAGCGGAATCCTTGTTACCATCGCCAGTGGCGCCTGCGCCCGTCGAGCTGGAACCGGAACCGTCGCTGGAGTCGGACTGATTGTTGTTGTACAACTCGGCGAGCGGATCCTCAGCCTCGCCAATCACCGGCTGCCCCGATTCGGCGAGACGCTTGTTGTACGCCCCAGCTGCGGCGAATGCCTCGTCGGCCTGCGGATACGGCCAGCCCGCGACGCTCTGCTCGGAACGGGCGGACGTGCTCGCCAGCTTTTGCGCGGACTGGTATTGCAGCACTTTGGGGAAAAGACCAATGCCGATTGCGGAGAAAATCAGCACCGCCGCAAGCACGCGCATGGCAATGGACTTGTTGCGATCCGCGCGACGCTCGCGAATCTCTTCGGACACATCGGTCGCCTCCGCGAAAGTCGGGAGGGTGTAGGTGCGGGTGTTGCGCGTGGTGTCGTGCGAACCGCGCGAGCCGTCGTTGCCATCGTGCGAATCGCCATAAAAATCGTCGGCGCGTAAGTCCTTAATTTGCTGCGGACCGTCGCTTCTCGACCCGCCGCGCGCGCTCCCATGCGGAAAAACTGCCATCAGTCTTGCCCCCTTGAACTGCCAGCCATAGGGAACATTATATTGCACTCCGCCCACGTGCCTTCTTCCCTGACGATTCCGATAATGTCGGTCGAACTTGGACGGTCTCCGGCCACAGCTCTGAGCGAACCACGTTTTACGCAAATCATGGGTTAGGACTTACGCAAATCGTGGGTTAGGTTTTATGTAAATCATGGGTTAGACCCATCAAAACCCTTTGCAGGAGGCCGAAATTGGCATTTTTGCCAAGAGCATCTCTAACCGAGTCTATCCATGGTCAAACTGATGGGTCTATCTGGCTTATAGATGGCGGATTTGGGGCTTTGCGGAAAGGTATTTCGCTTATAGATGGCGGGTGCTAGACGAGAATAGGCGGTTCGGGGGTATGATTTATACCCCCGAACTAGCAAATGGGGCGAACCGCCCGCCATCTATAAGCTAGATAGCATTTGGCGGGCGGGTGGTGCGCGCGGCGGACGAGAACCGGGGGTTGGCCGCCTCGCAAACGCGACCGACCCCCTTAATGTCGTGAAACGTGCTATATGTGGCAGATTCGCCCTTCACAAGAAAACGATTTGCGTTATGTGTGGCAGGTTCCTTGAGCAAATCCAGACCTAGGGGGTAGGAATCATGCCCCCTAGGTCGGTTTCACCGAAGAAACCTGCCACAGATAGCGGAAATCACATTCTTCAACCTCCGGTCACAATGGCTCACTAGGCTCGACGGTATGACGCAAGAGCTCGTTTCATTAACCATCATCATGGCGGTGGCGGCCATCAGCCCAATCGTGGCGCAGCTGATCCCGGGCAAGTTCATTCCGCAAACCGTGCTGCTGCTCGCCGCCGGAACCGCGCTCGGCCCGTACGGACTAGGCGTGATCGAAGTAAACGACGCCGTGAAACTCTTGAACGAGCTCGGCATGGCGTTCCTGTTCCTGCTCGCCGGCTACGAAATCGACCCCAAACGACTCGCCGGACATCAAGGCAAAGTCGGACTGCTTACATGGGGAATCACGCTAGGCCTCGCCTGGCTGGTTGTGACATTCCTTCCGTTCTTCACCAAGCAAGGCATCAACGGCGTAGCCACGGTAATCGCACTCACCACCACCGCGCTCGGCACGCTCATGCCGATTCTCAAGGAACGCAACCTCGAAGGCACCCCCATCGGCGACGCCA